>AUXO018294734.1_pt1 | contig 22143 bp, 22 predicted proteins | sample 768731 | NCBI WGS metagenome assembly AUXO01 (sample SAMN02715735, study PRJNA202380) | gut metagenome | biome: sheep rumen | host: Ovis aries | place: New Zealand: Palmerston North | reverse complement strand
GATGGAGAAGCAAACTACAAAACTAGTCAGCATCACTATTTGTTGCGGATTTTAGGATGAAGAAGATTATTGCTCTTTCAGTTTCTTTGATGTGTATTTGTGCTGTCACGTTCCTGTCAGTTAATCCTGCACAGGCAACAAGTAGCAATGTTGAGATGACGGGTGCTGGAGATGGTCATTGCACCAAGTGCGGACTTCGCAATGGGCATTATCGCTGCCCTGCATTTTATCCTGCATCTGGCTCGCAACCAACTACATGTGGCTGCGGTCACAGCAAGACCAGTCACGCTTACAGGCGTTAATCTTAAGGAAGGAGGAATGCTAATACAGATATGTGTCAGTATTCTCCTTTGTATAGACAGAATTGTTATTACTTCAAAAAAATGAACAAATATGAAAGCCAAGTTTTTTGTATTACTTTTTGTCACTGTTTTTGCATTGACATTGAATGCTCAAGAAAAGACACGTAGTTATTTCTGTCAGCAAACGAATGGACCTACTAATACTTGTCCCATCGCCACAACCAATCAGGCTACCTTTGTAGAATGGTTAGATGACAATACCATTAAAATGATGGACGGTACTGTATGGAAATACCAGGGAATGAACAATGGCTGTCACGTTTACGCATTTCAGTATGCGTCTGGAATTGCGATGCCTAATACACAGTATCAGCATGCTCTTTTTTCGGCAGATTACTCAATGATGCAAGTTTATTATGTCTTTGGGGTTGGAATGCCAGGTTTTGCTATTCAAATGAACTCCTTCTACAAATATATAGGTGAAGGGAGGCAACCAGCTCTCGATTGGATGAACGGCAAGTTTGGTTAGTTGATGGACATTTTACTGGAATTTGAAGGGAAAGGAGCATTCACAAGGCGAAATTGACATCTTTTCCTTCAAATTTCTGCCGCAAAGAATTTTTTTTGAGTATTTTTTTGTATTTTTGCAACCAAATATTGCAGATAGCTAACAATGAATAATTAAAAGCATAAAAACTGTACCAAGTATGAAGCTGATTCTCGAATATTATAAGAAAAAGGCTCTAAATACTCTTTGTGGTAGTACTTTTACTAACACGAAGATTCGTAATATGATAGCTTTACGTTTTATAGAAAGCCTTAGGCGCAAGTCTATTGTTGGAAACAAGGAGACCAATACGTTGTCTTATGATACAATGTATACCATTACAATAGCGAATCCTATTTATGAAAGAATCAGCAGAGAACTTATCATGATTGTTTATGCAACGGTAAAAGAACTGGAATATATCCTGAAGACAAAGGTTGATCCTTCTGAGTTCCCTAATTATAATCTTCCGCACTCTCCTTATTGGCAGTTTGTTTTTCAAGATGCAACTATTGGTTCGAAAGTTGGAAGTGAGGAAGTAACAGAAGATTTTTTTAAAATAGAGTCAGAAACATTTCCCACGGGGCGTGATAAGAACACAGTTGACACGGGAGGACAATATATTGTGAGTATTCGTTCTCAAAAATCTACAGTTACAGATAAGGCATATATCAATAAAGATGCTTTTTTAGGAGTAGAAGAAGTTAGTACGGGAGCCTTTGTTGTGCCATTTGGTAAATTATATTCTCCGGGAACATCATTGTCTAATGGTAAGGCGACCTTTCTTACATTGACTATCAAGAATGGTTCGTTCATCGTTGATGGAAAGAAATCAAGCGAATTTCTGATGACATCTAGCGAACTGTATATCGTTGGTAGAAATTCAAAAGATACATACAATGGCGCTCCCGCCGTGCGGATTGCAGATGACCATGTTATGATACCTCAAGTACACATCATGTACATAGCAGGTAAAATTAAGGTTGATGGCGTAGGGGATGTGACTCACTTGAATGAAAGAGTTGGTAATACCAGTATTGACATTTCGAAGGGATCGACTCTTATGATTAACAGGAAGATTCAAATTAAGATTAGTTGAACTTATGCTTAAAGCATCAGTATATGGTAATACGGATACGGGGCTTATAAGGACAAACAATGAAGATTCTTATATTGCCCAGACGATATGGGATAACAACCATTGGCTTCTTGTCGTCATCGATGGCTTGGGAGGATATGAAGGTGGAGAGATTGCTGCCACTATTGCTAAAGAGACAGTAATTGACGCAATGGATAAATATTCTGGGAGAGACTGTCTTGATATTATTATGCAGGCAGTAACGGATGCCAACAATGCGATATACGATAAACGAATTGTTACGGAAGGTTTGGAGGGAATGGGCTGCGTGATGACGGCAGCGATATTGGATTTAAACAATAAACAATTAAATGTTGCTCACGTTGGCGATACTAGATTATATAGATATGTTAATAGCCAGTTGGAAAAATTGACTCATGATCATTCTTTTGTTGGGACTTTAGAAGATGAAGGACGTATTTCTGAAGAAGACGCGATGAGACATCCCAGACGTAATCTTATTGATAGGATTGTTGGGGATGAACAAAAAGACATAAATACCTCACGCTTTATTGAAGCAGCAGTGTTTCCAGTAGCGAAAGGAGAACAATATCTTTTGTGTTCCGATGGATTGTCCGATATGCTTACCTCGTCAGAGATAACATCAGTTCTATGTGAGTCTAACAGCCCGAAAAAAAAAGTACAACAATTAATTAGTATTGCAAATGAGCATGGAGGGAAAGATAATGTAACGGCAATTGTTGCTAATGTTTTCTCAGCACCACACGATTCACGATTTCCCCGTCGGAATAGTGTTGCAAAAGGGAAAGCGAATAAGGCAAGAAAGAAAAAGAGAAAATATAGTGATATACAAACACAAGACGAAGTCACATTAGGCGGCTTAGACAATCGTAGTAAAGGTTTTTATTACGGATTTTCTCTTGCGGTAATTCTAATTCTTACAATCATTATAGCCATGGTTTTATTAACACGAGTATGCTTATGAAGAAGCCAATATTTCACATAATCGCTATCTCTGCATTGTTCTTAATTAGCGTTTTTATCCTTTTCCATCGTCAAGAGGATAGACTTATGGCTAATAACGAAATCAGACTGTGTTTGAATGCGGAAACAAGCAAACAAGATTTCGAGAAAATACTTGTTAATAATGCCTATGCTGCAACAGCAGAGGACGCGGCTCTCATTTCCGAATGGTTAATTGATAGTTGTTTTATTAAAGAAGGTAAAATGCTTTCTAACCTCGCAAGCCTTAATAGTCGTGATTTCCAAATACCAGATAGTTTGGTAAAAGTGAAGGGAGGAAGAGGATTGAAGGAACGTCTTCTTTTGTCGTACGCAAGCTTAGAGTGTGACAATCTCCCCAGCTTAATACATAGAAGTTTTAAAAATTCTCAGCGAAAGAATGATTCAACATGTACAATTTCGGTCTTTGTAAGGGATGATAAGAAGCACTTCTTTTCAAATGGAGGAGTTTGGGGGGTACTTGTTAGATTAAAGCAATATAAAAAAGGATATGACCCATTAAACAAGAGAACCATTGCGGTAGATTCTATTGTGGCCTGTGCTGAGACTGATAAAGAAGGCAACGTTGAATTCGTTGTAGACAAGAATGGTTTTTATAGCGTCTTGCCTATACGTGAAGGTTTTCAATATGGATCTCCAAAAGGAACGACTAATGGAGAACCTATTGGCAAGGAAAAAGGAAAGTTCTCTTTCACCCAACGCGAACATAAGATCAGAATGTTCGACAAAGCAACATTCGCTCGGATGAAAGCCGATAATGTTTTCTGTGTTCGTACTGTCAGTGACTATGTTTCTGAACTTGTTAGGATATCGACATTCTTTCTTCTCGCATGGTGGTGTACCTTCTTTTATGTAAGGTGGCAAGACAGAAGGCTAATTTCAAGGAACAAGGCTGATTTCCAACCTTCTGATACTGGAATAATATCAATCCTTATGCTTCTTAATGCCATCTGTCTTTTTATGATGTTGGCAATTACTAATCCCCTTACGGATAAGGATTATGCCAATGAGATGATTATTGGAACATCGTTAGGTTGTTTGTTCCTTTGTATATTCTCTTCCATTGACTTTGTTAAATATTACGCAGGTCAGTATCCTTTCAAATTTGATTTTATTTCAAAAAGTCTGAAGTCGAATTCATGGATTCAAGCGAAGAACTATTCAAATAAGATACCAGAAGGAATCGGCTTCATTTTGGGGGCTTTATTCTTGGTGCTGTTGTTGGGGGTATTTGGCACTGGGCCAGAAGGTAGTACTGCAAAGGTGAACTTATTGGGTGTTCAGCCCAGTGAAGTGTCAAAATTTCTGTTCGTTACAGCAATTGCCATTTTCTTTGCAGAGAATGCTTCAAAGATTCAGGCTTTTGCTGATGGCAAATATGTCTGGCATCAGGTTAAGACTCTAGCTTGGATTTTAATTGCAGTTCTATTCCTGCTGATTTTGTATGTTGGACTTATTAGTGATATGGGACCGGCTTTAGTGTTAGCCGTTACTTTCATCATTATATATTCGATAGTACGGCAAGACCTAAAACAGATGGTGATAGGTGTCTTTTCATACATTGCAGTTTTGGCCTTTTCTGATTATTTGTCGAACATTGATAAGATCCATTCCTTTGCGGGGAATTCGTTTGCTAATGTTATCTACCTGTCCATACTTTGGTTCGTGATTTGGTTTGCTGGGGGGGTATACTGGAAGAAGAAAATTTTTGAAAGTGCTGGCATTATGAACCTTCTCATTCTTCTGTTCACACATGGTGGCGAATTGTTGAATGCTATTGGCCTAACTAATCAGGGGAAACGACTGATGGACAGAATTGCCGCATCAGGAGACGGAGTATGGGATAATACGGTAAATGGTGGAGATCAAGTTGCTCAAGGCATATGGGCTTTGGCAAGTGGCGGTCTATGGGGCCAGGGCTTAGGAAACGGGAATGCCAATCTGGTACCTGCCTTTCATACCGATATGATATTTGAAAGTATTGGTGAGGTTATGGGATTCGTAACACTTGTAGTGATTCTTTTTTGCTACGCATTACTGGTAAGGAAATGTCTCATTAGAGCAAAAGAATCAGGACATCCATTCCTTTTCTATATGATCTCAGGTATTGCCATAGTTACGGTCGTTCAGCTTTTTGTCATTGTTATGGGGAGTTTGGGCATAGTTCCCTTGACAGGTGTCTCATTGCCTTTCTTAAGCTATGGAAAGGCTGGTTTAATTGTGAATCTAGCAGTTTTCGGTGCCATATTAAGCATGAGTCGTAATAAACCGACTATTCAGCAAAAGAGAGCAATCGTTGGATATAATAGTGTTATAAGAAGCGGAATAACAATTTTTGCTTTGCTTTTTATAGTGGTTATTGCCTATGCATTTAACTATCAGGTTCTATCTCGTAACACCTACTTGACAAAACCAGCGTATATTACGAATCTTGCAGGTGAACATTTCCCTGAGCAAAACCCAAGGATAGAGATTCTTCTTCGTAAGATACATTCTGGCAATATCTATGATCGTAATGGATTGCTCCTCGCAACCAGTAGTCCTGATACACTTCTTCTATACAAGAATGCTTTGGCTAATGCGGGTATCCCTAAAGAGGAGATAGACTCATTATCCCATACTAACAGAAGGAGATATTATCCTTTCGATGAGCATTTGTTCTTTATGCTTGGGGATATGAATACTCGAAATCTTTCTCATGGCGTATTCAGTAAAAACCCATATGGGTATCTAGCGGAAGAACGGCATATTGATTCTCTAAGAGGATTGTCTATACCTTCACAAAAGGCATCAATTACTAGAATCAACAAGGTATCGCCATATCTGCCAGATTCTGTATATGATGATGATTGGGATGTTCCTATGTATGGAGAAAACGAAACTGTTGTACGAATGTTGAAAGATGGCGTAAGTGGTAGTCTTGTTAAGGAATGGAATGAAAATCGAGCCTCACGCGATATAAAGCTGACAATTGATGCAAACCTCCAAATGAAACTTCAGAGGGCTTTAAGTCAAAATTCCAAGTTACTTAATGATAGGTTTTCTCGTGTTTCTTTGGTTTTACTTAATGCGGAAAATGGCGATTTGTTGTGCTCCGCAAATTATCCGCTTCCAAATCAAAACCAAATTGTAACACTCTTTGAAAGGAAACAGTATGCTTACCGACCAGACACTTTGTATGGTAGATATACAGAGCGAGACCTCGGCTTGACTTTTCAGAGTGCGCCTGGTTCGACAGCAAAGATATTCTCGTCTGCGGCTGGATTAAACAAGAACGGCAAAAAAGCCACGAGGCCAATACCTATTTACAAGGAGGAAAGAATTCATACCACAGGCTCTCTACCTGAGCCTTATGGTGAAGATGTGGGTATGGAAAGAGCCATAGTAGAATCGTCAAACTGCTATTTCGTAAATCTTGTTCATAGGGATAGCTTATACGAATATTTAGACACCTTATATAAGAATACAGGTGTTGGTGTCGGAGTAAATGTTCCCTATGTATTTGAAAGGTCAGAGTTGTCAAACATAGCCAGTGCAGAGTATTCCCATGAAATAGCAGCAGTGTCTTCAAGAGCATACAAGAAATACGATGACTACATAAGTAAACGAGGGAAAAATGGATATGGATACAAAGAAATGAATTTCCCAGATTGTGGGATGTCCTGGGGTCAGGGTGTTATGATAGCCTCTCCTTTAAATATGGCACGCATGGTGTCTATTGTTGCCAATAATGGCAATTTTGTGTCTACGCGATACCTTTTAGGAAATAAGACAAACAGCGTTAAGTGTATGGAAATAAGTAACTCTGAATTACTCCGTGAATACATGACTGCAGAATCTAAGGGGCATTCTGCGACTCTTAAATATGCTCAAAGTATTAGTATGGGTGGAAAAACAGGAACTCCTACAAGGACTATATCTTCTCCTCAAAGGATTTTTTCAATTGTTAAGAATAAAAAGACAATTAAAACTAATGTAAAGGATAGAAATGATGGTTGGTATATATGTTTCTTTAATTCAAAAGAAGGGAAATTAGCATTAGCTTTACGAATTGAGCAGTGTGGAGGTTCTGCTGTTGCAACTCGATGGATTAATGAGGTGATAATGCCCGCTCTTAAAGATATTGGCTACGTAAATTACTAATAATTATGGAAGATATTAAGGAAATCATTAGCAAAAAGTATGAGATACTCAAGTCGGTAGATGGAGGTTTCGCTACTGTCTATATTGTACGTCATAAAGAATTTGGCTATTATCGTGCAATAAAGTCACTTCAGGTGTCTTCAAATGGACAAATCACTGCGCAAGCTCAACAAGACTTTAAGGAAGAGTGTACGAAGTTGATGCAATTAGGAAATGGCAACAACCCAAATATAGTTAAGATTTATGAATGTGAAATAGAGAAGGAACCATATTATGTTGAGATGGATTATGTTGAGGGTGAACTCTTGCATGATTATTCAGCAAAGACTTTCTTGTCTATGAAAGAAGTCTATAAATTCATAAAAGATATAGGCGGAGCATTGGCATATTGTCATAATTTCAAAGATGATCAGGGTATAAAGAAGAGCGTAATACACAATGATCTTCATTCTGGTAATATAATACGCCGTAAAGAGGATGGGGAATACATTTTGTTGGATTTTGGCTTATCTATGGATAATGGAGAAATCATTAGAAGTAGTAAAACCAAGACAGGATGGTGTGAGTTTATGGCACCAGAAAGGTGTGAAATGGAATGTGACTCTAATAAGAAATACGAGGCTATTCCGCAATGGGATGTATATTGTCTAGGTTGTTTAATATATATGGTGCTTACTGGACAGGCTCCTTTCCCTAAGAAAGTGGGAGAGCATGTTTATACAGATATAGAAGTGATAAATGACCATCTGCAAGTTGATAAGAAAAAGCCTTGGGAAAAAGTTAATAAAATAAGAATGGCTCATTTTAAGTCGCTTTACCCAGATAAAGACTATAAGGACGAAGATAATTGTCCAGATTGGCTTATCAGCATGATAGAGAGATGTATGGCACGTAAAGCAGAGGATAGGTATAGTGACGTCCAAGAATTCATGGAACAATTTGAAAGCGTCATTTATGCGAAGGCTGTCCCATATAAGGAATATGCTAAGGTCCTTGCTCAGTATAAGAATTTGGAGGAGAACAAGAATCAATTGCAAGAGTACTGTAATCAGTTAGAGTTAAAGAAGGCATTCCTGGTTCCTGTCAAGCGCAACTGGATAATAGCAATAGTCATTACCATTGCATTTGCATGTAATTGTATTCCATATATTGGAGATGCAAATCAAGGAAATGCCTCTGTTGGAGCTACCTGGATTGTTATATCCGTTTTAGCGTCTCTTGTATTAATTGGAGTAGCTATATATGATACGTTTATTTCAAAGTCAGATGATTAAATACCTAAGATTATGGATGCTCAAACTATTATAATTATTGATGACTTGGTTCGCTCTGTTAGAAACGGCCTCGCTCCATTAAGTAATGCTCAGACTAAGCATTCAGGCATTATTTTGTGGTCATCAGACATGATTATTAATGCGATTATCCAGCAACAGTCGTTCAGAGACCGTTTAAGTGCCGACTTGGCGAATAATAGTCTTAAATCTTTTTCAAAAGACGTACGCTATTCTGCCCAAAAGCCAAATAGCAAAGTTCGTCTGATGGAACTTAACACCAATCATGGGTCTTTATGTGTTGGGTTGTTGTCTCTTCTTCCCCACATTATTGTGAGAAGGGGTAGTTTGATGGAGTCAGAATATTGCCTGGATTGGACACAACGAAATAGTTGGAATGTTGGACGAGGAGATCGACCTGCCGACCACTATGGTGTTGATATTGAGAATTACATTGTAATCAGGAACGATGAAGGTGACAAAGAAAAGCGCGAGAATAATGAGCGCGTAAGTAGTTTCCATGCCAAAATCATGTATGATGATGGTCAGTACTATATACAAACAGAAAAGGGTGGTAGGGATTATACCCGTCTAAAGCAAGGTGAATCAGAACATACTCTAAGGACTGGAATAAAGATGCCATTACATGATGGTGATTTTATTAAACTTGGTAGTGTTAATCATTATGTCCTTCTTCTATTTAAGTTAAGCTGATAGCAGATGAAGAATAGCAAAAATATATGGGAATCTTTGCTCAAGTTTTCGCTTGGGCTGATCCTTGTTATGTCTTTCTTACTTGTCAAGATGAAATTTGGGTGGGATCCTCTTGATAGATGTTGCTTACCCCCAGGCTCAATATTGATAGAGTCAATATCTCTTTCAGATAGTGTTATGAATATAGAAGCCAATAATACACAGAATCTGCTAGCACAGATAGATCCGGCTAATGCTACTAACAAGAATCTTAAATGGAGTAGTAGCGATACAACCGTCGCAATAGTGGATCCAACAACAGGACGGGTCACCGCTACGGGTAAAGGGGGCGAGTGTATTATTACGGCAGCAGCAACAGATGATAGTGGAAAATCTGCTAATATCAAAATCAAAGTCAATAGAGAAACAAATGATTCTGTTGTCTTAGTGGATTCCATCATTTTCCCAAAATCAAATGGTGAGATAACCTTGAATCCTGGTTCAAAATTCAAGATTGATGCAAATGCCTTGCCAGAGGGCGCAACAAATAAGACTTTGAAATGGATGTCTGGCAATGTAGGTGTTGCTACTGTAGATAATAATGGAGTTGTTACAGGAAAAAGTGAAGGGAATTGTACGATAACAACATCTTCTACCGATGGTAGTAATGTAGTTAAGTCGATAAAAGTTCATGTTCAAAAGATAGTCAAAAAAGTCACCACTATCGATTTTGACAAATCAACGTTGACTATCAACATTGGAGATAGAAAGCAGATTGTTGCTAAAGTTCTTCCTTCAGATGCCACAAATAAGATTTTGGCGTGGAAGTCCAGTAATGAGGGTAAAGCTACTGTAAGCAATGGAGTTGTTACAGGAAAAAGTGAAGGGAATTGTACGATAGCAGCATCTTCTACCGATGGTAGTAATGTAGTCAAGTCGATAAAAGTTCGTGTTCAAGTAACACCTCCGCCCGGCAATCCCCTTGATGGTAAAACAATAGAGGAAAAAGTAAAATACTATTTGTCATATTTTAGTAATTCTACAAACACAACAACGAGCAAGAAAGCAAAAGCAAAAGATATGGATTCTTTGTTTGCCCCAGACGCATTGATTATAATTAAAGACGGAACTGTCAGCCAAAAAGAGAAAAAATCACGTATAGGCATATGGGCTTCCAGTAAGATGAAAATAAGATACATTAGTCACAAGGTTAATACGTCTGGTTTAATAAAAGAACTAACGGTAGAAGAAGATTTGTGAAATTATAAAATTTATTTGTTTGAATAAAATGAAGGCAATGAAAAAAGAATTGATTTGTTTGCTTATATTGTTTTCTTGTGTATCTACATATGCACAAGAAAACATAGATTTAACTAAGGAGGAATATGATGCTGTATCATCTTGTGTAAGAAAAAAAGTGGGATTGTTTAATCAATATTTATCATTAATAGTTGACCCACAATCTTCCAGAGAAGAAAGAGAAGAATTTAAAAGGGATGCATTAAAATTATTCATTGAAAGAGGCAATAAATATTTTACCTATATCTATGATGAATACAACGCTAAAATTGATAGTATTGAACATCGGCCTGTTAAGATGCAAACGACCTCTCTTCGCAACCCCGTGCCAAGAGATACTGCAATGGTGAAATACTTGACAAATTTAGTAAAAACTGCTAATCAAAGTAAGTATATTACTATTTCCATAAAGTCAACAGATTGGCGCGTAATGAAAGTTACTAATATTAGGAAGTTGGAAGGAGATACATATGAAGTAGATGTTGCATTTGAACAGTGGTATCGCAAATCTGGCTCTAGTAATAGAGAAATAAAGTTTTATACGAAATGTGAAACAACAAAAAGAGCCGTATGTCGCGTAAACATTGTTAGGACAGATTTGGGAATTGAAAGTATAATAGTTCAATTGGGTGATATTACAGCCATAGAAACAAAACAATATTTATAATTTATATTGTATTTGGAGTGCTTTTCTTGTGAAATTTCTAAAAATTGAGTCGTATGAATAAAATGAAGACAATGAAAAAAGAATTTATTTGTTTGTTACTTATTTTGTTTTCTTGTGCGTATGTAAATGCACAAGAAAATATAGATTTAACAGCAGAGGAATACGATGCTGTATCATCTTGTGTAAGGAAAGAAGTGGGATTGTTTACCCAATATTTATCATTTATAGTTGACCCGCAATCTTCTAGCGAAGAAAGAGAAGAATTTAAGAGAGATGCACTTAAATTATTCATTGAAAGAGGTAATAAATATTTTACCTATGTTTATAATGAATACAATATTAAAATTGATAGTATTGAGCATAGGCCTGTTAAGATGCAAACCACGTCACTTCGTAATCCTGTGCCCAAGGATACAGCAATGGTGAAATACTTAACCAATTTAGTTAATTCAGCTAATAAAAGCAAATTTGTTACTATTTCCATAAAGTCAACAGATTGGCGTCGGATGAAAGTTAATAATATCAGAAAATTAGAAGGCGACACATATGAGGTTGTTGTTACATATGAACAATGGTATCGTAGAACCGATTCCAGAAATAGAGAAATAAAACGTTACAGCGAATATGCTGATAAGACCACAAAAAGGGCTGTTTGTCGAGTAAATATTGTTAGAACCGACTCCGGCCTTGAATTAATAGTTCAATTAGGTGATGTTACAGCCATAGAAACAAAGAAATATGAATAAAAAACTTTTAATAATATTTTTTCTGTTTACGGTTTTTCTTGATTCAAAGGCCCAAACTCAATATTTTGACATATTGGATTTGCCGATGTTTAATGCGCAGGTAAAATCCATAGATGAGTTTATTTCGCGTTTTAATGGCAAAGAGAAACGCGATGATGTAGAAGTTCAATATTCCAACAGAGAATCAAATATATTGCTTCTTTTCAATTTAGCACGTTTTAAATCAAAAGCTGATACATTATTCATAGAGGCTCAGACTTTTGCTGAATCTGTTGTTAAAGATAAAATATTTATTAACTATGAGGATTCATGTTGGTATGCAAAGGTAACATGTAATGGTAATCTTGGGGGGAAGATTATCGAGTTTAATCTATATCTTTTAGTGCAACAAAGAGGGCCATACATGTATAAATGGGTTATTGCCAATGTAGATGGGGACATTTTTAAAACATCTCGTTCTCTCAAGCATAAAGAATTATATATTTCACCTAACGATCACGAGCAGAGTTTTATCTCTTTATCACGTGTGGTGAATGAATCATATCGTTATATTGATGACTATACACTAACGGGGTATATGCCAGATAAACTTTCGGTATTTTTAACTCTGGTTCGTAGCGGATTGCTAAAAGTTAATTATGTGTCTGATGTGGAATTTGTTTTCTTTCAAGTACCAGGCTATATATTTTCAGTAAAACTATTTGAAAGAGAAAGTAAGAATGCAGGTTGGTTAATCAGTTCAGTGTCAAAATACGAAAGCAATGAAAAAGATGAGATTCTTAGAACATTGTATCATAAATCCGACGAAGTCAAATTAAAGAAGGCGCAATTCTCTAAGTCTGAATCATCGGAAGATATTATTTCTGCACAAAAGCATGAAGTCTCTATATCTTTAGATAAAGTCAAACCTGACACATTGACAATAGGAGAAAAGCTCATTGATAGATTTTACAAGTTATTGAGTTTGTGGTGCGAGACTTGTGATGGAGACTATCAAAAGAAAATCTCTGATTTATGTGCAGGCAAGAAAGGGAAGAATTGCTTCGTTAGTGATAAACTGATGAATTGCTTTGCAGACTGGATGGAACTTCAACCTGATACAGCATATAGTATTAAATTGTATTTAAAGGGATTTGAGATACTGATGAATAATGAACGTGTTCAAGTAGATGTCTCAAATATAAAACAGGTTGAATCTAACGATTTGTTCTATATTGTTACCTGTAATATGAAGCTTTTAGGGGGAACTCCTTATAATGCAATCGAGTATTTTTATATTCAAAAACAAGACGATAAAATCGTTTATATATCTTCAAGACCATTACAATTTAGTAACTAATATTATCCACAATGAGAAAAAAATCTATTTTTGTTTTGCTCGTTTCTTTACTCTCGCTATCTTGTTATGCTCAAGATAAAGGAACGAATGCTGTAAGAAAGTTTGGAGACATTTTGAATGAATGGAGTTACAGAGGAGGTTATACCTTGTTGAAATCCGTCCAAAATGTTTGTGCTGGAGACGAAGGGAACGAATGTAGAGTGTCTGACCCACTAATACTAGAGTTTGAACGTCAAGCCCAACGTCCCCTTGAACTTGAGTATTTTTTAGCAAACTATATTAACGATTTTCATGAGGCAATGAGGAGAGGGGATGGCATAAAAGTGCAAATTAGTAATATAAAACCAGCAAATGTTGTCTTTGACAACGAGTCTATGATGGATGAAAAGAGGAAAAGTTTGTACTATGTGTCATGTGATATCAAAGTTACAGGCTCAATGAATTTTACCTCAAATGACTTGTTTTTAATTAGAAAAGGAAGTGGGAAAATTTCGAAAATAAGACCTAATGATGGTCCTGTTAATACGTCACGAATAGATGATTGGGATCATATTGCTGCCGGTGAGTTTAATTCCATTGAGGCATCTTACGGCTATTCAAAAAACTTTCCTCTTAATGTAGGAGTGGCTGCAAGTTTCTCGTATTTCAATATTGGTTTGGAATATGGTCAGAATTTTGATAAAGAGCCAATAATCACAAAGCAACATACCAATTTCGCCTCGTCTCAAATAAATGGAAAGTATTTCTACCTTATGGCATCACCAGGTGTGTTCCTGCGTTTTGCGACAATCAGTTACGGACTGGGAGCAACTATGATGAAGTATAATTATGAATCGGTTTATGATTCATATTCTGAGAATAAAACATTCTTTACGATGAAGCCTAAAGTTGCATTTAACCTTCCTCTTCCCGTTGACTTCAAGTCGCGTGATGAGAAGTGTTATCTCTGCCCGTACGTTGGCTATCTATTTGCACCTAAATTTTCTAAAATCAACAGTTTAGAATTTGGTGTTGGTATTAGATTTAGATTTAACAATTAATTACTTTGAATATGAAAACAACATATAAATTATTTTGGCTCGGTTTGATGCTGGTAGCCTTTTATGGATTAAACTCTTGCTCTGATGATTATGAGCTTCCTGAGCATAATCTTGATGTAGAGTTTAAGTATGAACTTACATGTTCTGCTGTGTTCCTTAAGTACGCGACGCCCCAGGTTACCATAACTGACGGAAAGGGTTCTGAACACACATTTACAATAGATGATAGTATGTGGACTGGCACAGACCACAAGACATGGACACAAAGTGTTCATTATGACAGTTTGAATGTATCAAGCACAATGGCTGTAACTTATATACCCAAAGTTGGCGTCATTTATCAAGGCGAACATGACTTTGATAATGTGCATTATTTGAGTTGTCTTATCTCCGTAAAAGAAGATGGTGACGGTCGTCGAAATAATTATACTATTATTCCAGACTTCCCAGCAAAAGCGGATGTTACAGCATCTGCATTAAAAACTTATATTGAAGGTTTAGAAAGCAAGACAACTACGCGTGGCGGAAGTGTTGACTTAAAGGGAGAGATAACTAAAATTGAAAATGACTAAATATTGATAGCTGAACATGAAAACAGTAAGAATGCTCCTATTAATGTGCACGAGTTGTCTGATTTGTAGCACGTTTATAAGTTGTGAAGAGGAAGATGTAAAATCTTGGGATTCCACAAGTATAAGTTATATGTTAACGATGTCTCCTGATTTGCTAAAGTTTGTATATCCAGAGGTAACTTATGTCGATTCTAAAGGTGAGATTCACACTATATCTGGTGTACAAGAATTAGATAGCCTTGTCAATGTTACTTATACATATGTTCCAGGCAATGGCATATGGACAATTCAAACAATTGAGGGAACAAACTACAAAGCTTGGACTCTTAACATGTCTTTTAAGGCACCATTTTATTCTTATTTCGGAGTGAAGTATAAGAAGTTGAATTTGGTAGAAGACACAACCGATAAGGTATATGATTTTCATCATAGTATTTTTACTACAACTGTCTATGCCACCTCTCAAATTACTACGACCACTAAGGTAAACTGGCTAGGTAAAGTTTCAACTGAATTTGGTTTTGGAAGTGGAGCACTTGTTGAGAATCATATCTCTTTCACAAAGAATAGTACATATACAGGCCAAGAAGTTGAGAACTATATCAATGATTTAATTAATACGCCAGACAAAGCGGGATACTTCATAAACGAGGGCGGTAAATTTACAAAGAATAATGATTTCGATTTGTAAATTATTTGACTGTCACTGTTAAATTTAAGGCTATAACATCATAAAAGTAATTCTATGTAACTATTATGAATATATTAAAACAAATTAATAGCACTATCATTATAGCAATATTAAGCTGTTTTCTCGCAAGTTGCAGCGAAGATGTTGATGTGGAAACGGAAACAAGCATCAGTTACACACTTACTATATCTCCAGATTTGTTAAAGTTCGTGACTCCACAAGTTAGTTATGTTGATGAGAATGGAGTTCTTGTCACCATAACAGGCGTGGAAGATTTAGATGGTAAAGTCATCGAAAATAGTTCTGAGGTTAGTAGTGGTGGTTCCTATGCCGGCTCATGGACATCTACAGTGATTAAAGGGACGGGGTACAAATGCTGGACTATACAAATGAAGTTTAAGCATTTGGGGTTTCATTCTCACATGGCTGTGGAATATCTTAGAAATGATTTTGTTGAAGATACTTCAGGAAAAGTATATGATTTCCACCATGATATAAACACAAGTGTTAACGCCACCAAAATCACGAAAACAACCAAAGGGTGGTTCGGAGGCGAAACAGTTGATGTAAGTTCATACGCAGATAGCCATGTGTCAATTACTGTTGGTGATTATCATTATGGAGATAACATTGAGACATATCTTACAAATTTGATGGATAATCCGGATAAGGTAGGATATTATGTAGACAATAATGGCGATGTAACAAGGAAAGACGAATTCTAGGAATTAATTCCCAAAGGGTTGACATTTTAAGTTATTTTATTATAAGTTCAAAAAGTTGCGCCCGACACGAATACAGGGAATCTAAGATGAAAAAAGTATTATTGTTTTTAATGTTTGTATTTTTTCTTTTCGGATGTAGTAAAGACTCTATTTCAGAATCCGTATCTATATCTCAGTCCGTTTTGCTTACAAGTAAGAATTCCGTCAAAAATGGAGAGATAGTAAGTTTAACAGCTGATATAAAAGGAGAAAGGAATGGTAATCCTATTGTGTTTTCTGTTACGTATTTTTGTGATCAAAGCGAAATAGGACGTTCTGACGATAGTTCCTCTAAATACCGCTATGACTATACTGTTCAAAATCTTTCAGTAGGAACACATACGTTGTCGTATAAGGCAGAATACAAGGATGGAGATACGTATTCTTATTCTACAGCGTCTTTACCTTTAACTGTAACAGAGTAACTGTGTTTTGATTTCCAACCTTCGCATATTATTTATGAGGAGGTTGGATTGTTGCTATTATAAAGAGATTGCTTTTATATCTAAAATAGAAATTTTATTGAATTAATCGATGTTCATGGATAGTATAAGAAGATATTTATGGGTTGTAGTGGTTTGCATGTTTTACACCCTCTTCGCAGGTTGCAGTTGCAACGAAAACATAGAAGCACAAACAAGCATTAGTTATACGTTAACCATTTCTCCCGATTTACTAAAATTTGTAACTCCGCAGGTTAGTTATGTTGATGAAGAAGGAATGCTCGTAACAATAACTGGAGTTGAAGAATTAGATGGGAAGGTTATCGAAAATAGTGCTGAAGTTAGTCGCGATGGCTCTTATACTGGTTCTTGGACATCTGTGGTAATAACAGGAACCGGATATAAATGCTGGACACTTAGGATGAAGTTCAATCGTCTTAATTTCCATTCATTTATGGCAGTAAGATATTTGCGGAATGATTTTGTTGAAGAAACTTTTGGGAAGATGTATGATTTTCATCATAACATTAATACTAGCGTTATTCATAACTCAAGAACTGTACAATATCAGAACTCACATGTATCTGTACCTGTAGGAGACTATCACTATGGTGATAACATAGAAACCTATTTAAATAGCCTGTACAATAATCCCGACATAGTCGGCTATTATGTTGATGGAGAAGGTGATATAACAAGTCAGGATGATTTTGATAATATAACGTCTCATTTCTAAATAATTAGAGAAAACATGGCTCATTATATTATAAATAGTTTAGAAGAGGGTGAACAAATTGTTCTTCAAGGACGATTACACTGGATTTCAACATATCAGTATCTGTTATCTGGTTTTATTTTGATACGTATAGTTGGAAGCCTTGTGGCTTCTGGTTACTTCATGTCTCGTTCTGAACTAGTCATAATTGGGGCCGTCGGCTTTGTTTTAGCACTAGTTATACTTGTTGTAGGTCGTGTTATTAGAACACGGAGTGAGTTTGCTGTCACGACGAGCCGTTTTATACAAAAGGATGGCATATTAAACATCAAAATGACCGAAATTCCTCTTTTCAAGATAGAAACGGTGAATTTTTATCAATCCTTATGGCAGAGGATAGTAGGAACAGGGAGTATTGAACTTGTAGGAAGCGGTGGAACATTCCATCGTGTAGACTACATAGAGAAACCCCTTATAGTAAGAAAGACTATCGTAAGTACAATCAACAAGAATCCAGATAAAGAATAATTAAAGAAGTATGACAGCATTGAGGTTTAAGTTAGAATGGCAGATATTCTGCTTGCTCGCATTAGTAGTTTTTGGTGGCTGTAAAAAGGCTACAATATCTTCATCAACTGATGTTGAGGAATGTAGAGATGTTACATTCCATGTAGACATGCAATACTTCAACTTCGATAAAGTCAATAATTTGTTTCTTTTCTTTGATTCTCTTAGTCATGAACATGGAATCACCGCGTGGGAAGATGAAAGTAGTAAAATCATAGAGAAAGATGTTTTTAGATGTTTAGAAAGGATTGAAGGCTATAGAAAGGGGCAGTATAAATACTACCCAGACAGTTTGGCGAGTAATTGTATATATTATCTTGGGCATGATAATGCTGCTCTTGCAAATCATGCGGATAGTATTGATATTGGTTTTTCAGAATGGTTTCTTATGTGTGTTGCTTTCTATAGCCCTGACATTACCTGTCTTGTGCAGATGCAAACCCCTAATCATCGTGCTGGAATATTGAACTTCGGTTCAACTTATAATCCTAATCCTTGGTGGTCATATCTTTTCCTAAAACGAGAGAAGGGTTTTGAAGTGCGAAGAATACGGGGAGATGAAACAAAGTTAGATAGAATCTTTCAATTGGAAGATGATAAACATCGCTTATATTATCTATGCTCTAATAACACATCTGAGTTGGGATTCTTGCAAGTTCTTTATTGGGTGAGAAATGAAGACGATGTCGTTTTGGTGGCGCAGAACGAAGGTTTGCCAAATAGGGGTGACATAGATTACGAAGAGATTTACTTTAATCCTGAGCAAAAGGTTTGGCACTTTTGTAGAAAAGAAACGAAATCAGGCAAATTGTTCCCTGTTTCTTCGACACCGGCTCTAATGCTTAAATTGGATGGTGAGAAGTCGTGTTTTACTCAAAAATGAATGAAATGAAAAGGATTACTTATTTTATATGGATGATAGTTTTGTCATTACTGTTTGTTTTGACAATTCCATACCTATGGTACATTCTGAAAGTAATATTTATTCCTAAGCATGAAGGCTTTTGGGGGCAAGAGAAGATTTATGGTTGGTTGCTATTTGGGATAATTGTTTATTTTCTTTTAAGGATGATTATACGAAGTAAATCTAGTTTTATAGAGACATTCTCTCATGAACTGACTCATACTATTGTCGCATTTCTTTTTGGAAGAAAAGTTCATTCTTTCCATGTTGAAGATTCTGGTTCTGGCGTGATTTTTACAAGTGGGAACAATTATTCACTTATACCTGTGGCATTAGCTCCTTATTGTCTTCCCGTATTCACCTATCTTCTCTTGGCTTTTAGATGTATTGTAGGAGATAATTATTTATGGTTATGTGATATAGGTATAGGTATGACACTATGCTTTCACTATTATTGTTTTAAAACACAAATAGGCAATCACCAGACTGATATTAATCAGTATCCTCTGTCTTTTTCATACTTTTATATTTTTACTGCGTGGTTGATAAATATCTGTATTGTACTCGTAGCTCTTTTCCCTAACATGAATGGGAAGAAGGATATAATGGGATACGGTGTGTTTAGTTCGGTATTAAGACTTGGTGCAGAATGGTGGAACAGCTTCCTTCTTTATTTACATTGGATATAGTTATTATTTTGCGAAGTTTGATAGAATAAGAGAAATTAAATCTTCAATAAGGTATATAAATACAATTTAATTTATTGATGAGATGAATAAAGAAAAGTACGAAAATGCATTAGATGTTTGTCCAAACATTAATGACCTGAAACGGTTGGCTTTAATGATGACTATCAACGAGTCATTGTTTGTGCTTGTCACGCAGGAAATGGATGAAGAATCTGTTGTTTTGGGTGATATAAGTGGAATGGCTGCGAGTTCGATGATTGAAGAATCATCAGGACAAGTTTTTGGAATGCATCCACGGTTCCATCCCATTGGCGATGTTGTTGGCGAGATTACGACTCTGTTACGAAAGGTGTTTAAACGGAAGGATACAGATAGCCTGTCTAAAGTCTATTCAACTCTTATGGAATATCCCAAGGAAGATCTTGTGATGGGGTTAATAGAGAGTTTGTCTAAGCAAAGTCCAGAAAAGCAAAGGGATATTTTGGAACGTGTTATCGGTTCTCCCCGGATATGGAAAAATAAAGTTGCTGTTGAGGTTGTAAAAAGGGGGAAAGAGCAAAAGAATAATAGAGATTCATACGACTATTATGTGTGTTTTAAAAATCTTCGAAACGGAGAAAAGAGATATGTTACCTTTAATAATCATGCTTCTGCAGCCATATATGTTATGCATCTTGTTGATCGTGTTATACGTAAAGAAAGCTGTACGGCCATAGATGTTACTAAAAATATAGAATCCCTTCAATCAATATATAGTAAGATGTTTACTGGTGATGGTATGATAAAAGGTGTAAAGGCAGAGAAGATTGTAGATTTAAAGGGGAATGTTACTAACGAGAAATTACGATTAAGCCAATACTATTCAGACATAAACAAGGTGGTAAATGACAATCTATATGATTGGGATTTCGTAATGCCATACAGGTGTGAGGCTGATTCTTTTGTACTGTTAACCCCAGATTGGATAACTATAGATAAGGATATTATTCCGCCGAAGTGGAATGTTGTTATATAATAATTTTTGTAAAGTTTAGTTTAATTAGGGTATAGGATATTATGAAATCTATTAATAGTAGTATGCATGTTCTGATGGCTAAATATATTGAGAACAAGGCAACAAGTGAAGAAAGTCTTAAGGTTCTAAATGCGTTATCTAACTCTGTAGAATTGCGCGGAATATTTTGTATGGCAATTGCTGGGGTTTCTTGGTTCCAAAGAGCAGAATCAAGTAACTTGTAGCAGTGAAGAATTAACATAAATTAACATGAGCATGTTAGTGTAACAAACAGATAATCAGTGTGATAAAAATATAATTATTGTAAATTCCAAACTTAAGGATATTATCTTATAATCCTCGTAATTTTGCTGCAGAATTACGGGGTTTTTCAAATATGCGGACACCCCTTGTGATAAAGTCGAACAATAAAAATTAGACATTATGAACAAGGCAACAGACAACAAGACAAAGGAGCAGTGGATGAGTTGGTTGAAGTGGTTCAAGAATCATCGTTACGAACTCTCCAAAGAGGAGAGTCTCGCACTGCGTGATGCAATCATCCTCTTCTACTGTGTGGCAGAAGAGTTTTTTTACCACACATTGAAACCGATGAACCTGGGTTTCGTGAACAAGATTGAGTCAGTTTACGGTGTTGTTTTGTCTGATATGGATATAGCTACCTGTGTCTATCGTGAGGCATACAACGAAGGTAAGTGGACTCGGTTGAGTAGTTATGAAGGAAACTGCTCCCTGTTTGGTTGGGTTAGCGTGGCTGCCTCGCAGGCTGTGTTCAAGGAGTTGAGGGATTTGCGAATCATCCCAACCAATCCAGAACTTACACATAAGAATACATCTTTGACACTTCGCTCAATGAAAGAAAAGGATGAGGTGGAGATGGTGGTGTCTCTCATTGAACATCCTGTAATGCATATTTTACTGAAAAAGTTGTATGTTGAGCGGCTTTCAGATCTGGCCACAATGGAAAGCATGGAAATGACCCCAGAACTCTTCAAAGAGACTAGGAAGGTGGCAGAAATCCTTCTCAAAGAGAGCCTAATTCGCGAGGAGGTTATGCTATGGCAACGTGAAAACGGTACTATGGTCGACCTTGTGAAATTAGCTTTAAGCGATGTGTCGAACGTCATCAACACTTCTAGTTCGGAAGAGGCACTTCTCATTGCACTCAACATTTCGCAGGAATCGGATGCATATCCGGAAGTTAAAGATGCCCTTGATGAGTTTTATCCAGGACGTCCTTGGCGTGAGCAGTGGACTAATTTCATCATGGAACGTGCCAGTGAGATGGGGTGGTCAGATGAAGATGACACTGTGTTCGTAGAGCGATTCTACAATAACACGAACCCTGTAGATTTGGCAGATCGGCTTGGCAGAGCACGTACATGGGTGGACAATAAGTATTCACGTGAATTGAAGGCGTTGACTAAGTATATTAAGAAGTGGTGGGAGCGTTTTCGCGAATAGATGCGTGATAGTTTGGATACAAATCTGAACTCACTATTGTGTGTAGCATGATAAAGAGAATAAGGTATTAACAAATAAATAATGAAACAAGACATGAAAAAAGTAAGTGTTGGCCTGTTTTTCGCAGTATTGTGGAAGGGCTTCTGTCAG
>AUXO012038862.1_pt1 | contig 22151 bp, 22 predicted proteins | sample 768731 | NCBI WGS metagenome assembly AUXO01 (sample SAMN02715735, study PRJNA202380) | gut metagenome | biome: sheep rumen | host: Ovis aries | place: New Zealand: Palmerston North | reverse complement strand
GCGCTCAATGCGATGGGCACTCAAGTGTATTATGTGGGATGCAAAGGCAACAAGATATTAAAGCAACGCCACATCTACACGTATTTGAAACAATTGATGAAAACAAAGGGGTACGATTATGTACATATTCATTCTGACGTTTCAAATAAACTGTGGGTTGCTGGTAAGGCAGCCAAGGATGCAGGTGTAAAAAATATTATTATGCATTCCCACGCGGCAGGTGTCGACGGTGCACATCGCAGCGTGAAGGAAAAAATTCATTTTTTCTTTCGTACGAAATTAAAACATCTTGGCACACGATTTGTCGCGTGTTCGGACCTTGCCAGAGAATGGATGTTTCCCAACATTGATGAGAGGCAGGTTTTGCTGATCCACAATGGTGTGGATTTAGAAAAATTCCGCTATCGTCCAGAAAATCGAGCTCGGGTCAGACAAAAACTCGATCTTGAAAATGCAGTGGTTGTCGGCCATGTGGGCCGTTTCGCGTATCAAAAAAATCATCGTTTTTTGATTCGCGCGTTTCAACTATTTAAGCAAAGAGAGGATAGAGCAAAATTATTGCTGATTGGAGAAGGCGAATTAAAAGGTGAAATAGAATCGCTCGTTCGAGATCTCCATCTGCAGGACAGTGTGATTTTTTATGGGGCGAGTCAGCATGTAGAGCAACTCCTTCAAGCAATGGATGTTTTTGCGCTTCCGTCTCATTTTGAAGGCCTTCCCATTGTCGGCGTAGAGGCGCAGGCCGCTGGACTGCCGGTCGTTTTCTCAGATCAGATCACAAAAGAGGCGAAACTGACAGATGCGGTCAGTTATCTGCCCATTTCGGACAAGTCAGCTGCCCTTTGGGCGGATGCGATTCAAGAAGCATTCACTCATTCAAGACAGGATACCTATCCGCGCTTGTATGAGGAAGGGTACGATATTCGCTATACAGTGAATCAGTTTTTAAATCTTTACAGAGGAGCCGATCTTTGATTTACATCGCGACACATAAAGCGTTTAATCCGCCTGAGTTGGAAGGATATCGTCCGCTTCAAGTTGGCGCATCGACACATCCTGAATTGGATTTAGGCTATCAAAAAGATAATACTGGCGATAATATATCTGAAAAGAATCCGAATTTTTGTGAGTTAACAGGATTATATTGGATTTGGAAAAATGCAAATGATCCCTACAAAGGGTTGGTTCATTATAGGCGATATTTTGGAAAAAGCAATTTCGCGCATTCAAAGAGAGCTATTTATTCTTACGAGCAAATGCTTAATTATTTGAAAGATTGCGATATTGTCCTGCCCTATGTTGAGCATTTTAAACAAAATGCAAAAGATGAGATATTGGTAAGCTGCTGCACACCAGAAATTTTTCAAAGACTAAGACAGATCATTTCAAATCAACATGCAGACTATTTGTCAGATTTTGATCACTTTTTTGAAAACAATCAATCCACTCTGTTTAACATGTTATTTACAAAAAGTGATTTCTTTGATTGTTATTGCGAGTGGTTGTTTTCAATTTTGTTTGAATTGGAGGGATATGTCGATCTTTCAAAGCTGGACCCGTATCGAAGACGTCTGTACGGTTTTCTCGGAGAACGGTTGCTCAATATCTGGGTAAAGCATCATCGACTGAAAGTCCGGCATCTTCCGGTGGTTAATACAGAATCAAGTTTTAAGCAGGAGTGCGTTTTTTTACGCAGGCGTATAACCAATCAGATCGTTTTTAGATACAAATCGTGAGAGAATGGATAGGTTAATAATAAAAAATGCTTGAGTCTAAATATTATTTAAAGCGACAGGATGTATTGTTTTATTTCGCGTGGATCTTGTTCTTGTGTTCGACTTTATTTGAACAAACATCACTTTTTTTAACACATCAAAACTCATTTAGCGTATTAACAAAGGGAATTCGCTATTTTTCTTATTTAGTATTTGGATTCAAGGTTATTTACTCCAGCCAGATCATAAAAAAACGTTTTGCTGCGTTGATTGTCTATCTCTTTATGATTTTCGCGATCAGCTGCATTGCCTCAACAAATCGCACCATGCTCTTGTACTTATTTGTCCTTTTAGCGGCGATTCAAGTCGATAGTCATCAGATCATTAAGCTCACAGTTTGGATTCAAGGGATTGCCTTAGCCGTTGTGGTCGGACTCAGTCAGGTTGGCGTACTCGAAGACTATATTTTCGGAAAAGAGGTAGGGCGTCTTCGACATGGCCTTGGGTTTTCGTGGACGACAACGGGGCCAATTTTATATTTTTATTTTTTGCTGGGGTATGTTTATTTAAAAAAAGAAAAATTCAATTTAGGTCAAGCACTCATTTTAGAACTGATCAACCTTGTTTTTTTTGTATTGACAAATACAAAAATGGCTTTTGTTTTATCCAGTTTATTTTTGCTGTATTTTGCCTTGAAAGGACATAATTGTAAAAAAACAAAAAATGAAAAACATTCAAGTTGGCACAAGATTTGGCTGGGAGCACCAGCTATTTTCTGTCTGCTTGCTTTTTTAAGTGCAAATTATTACAGCCCAACGCACCATATTCTGCATGAAATTAACAAGTTTATATCCAACCGGCTTCAATTGGGACAGGATGCCATCCAAAAATATGGTTTTACTCTATTTGGACAGCCGATAAAATGGATGGGATTCGATATCATGAGGCCATCACTGCAAGAAATGGGTGCCTATAATTATGTGGATTCATCTTATCTGCAAATGGCGCTCGAATATGGTTTGTTGTTTGTTCTCGTTATTGTAGGACTTTATACCTATGGGATTTATCGAGCAATAAAGGATCACGATTCGTATTTATTGGCAATTTATTTAATCATCCTGTTTTTCTCGCTTGTGGAGCCGAGGTTGATGAATTTAGCTTTCAACCCCTTTCCGCTCGTGATTTTTTCAAAAATGTGTGTAAAAAGAAATTGGCGGAGCACCTTAGAGATAAAAAAGATTCACAGTTTTAACGAGATTTGACAGTGAATCGGCAGCACGTAAATGGTTATCGTTTTGTATTGATCAATGTTTGGAGAAATTATTGTGGACGAAATAACAAATAATGAAAAGATAACGGTACGACGTAGTACAGGATTAGATATTCGAATTTTTAGAACACTATTGATTGTAAATCTTGTTCCGATTTTATTAGTTACATTCATTTTCGGATGCATTGGTTTCGGGATGTCTCGTTTCAAGAGTTCTACGACGTATACGGCAAGCGCAAGTATCCTTGTGAATGCTCCAAATGGTGTCGATCAGCCGGGTATTTCCGCTGATTCTCAGGCTGATGCAGTGGAAGCTGTCCTCAGTAATGGGAATATCATGAATGCTACTTTAGGAAATTTAAAAAATAAGAAAACAATCTTACAGAATTTAAAAGTAAAATCTAATAAGGATGATCAATCTTCTGGATATACTCATGTGTTGAGTCTGTCAATTGAATTAGATAATCGGCAGACGGCTAAAAAAGCTTTAACGAAAATTGAAAAAGCTGCGGTTCGGGTACTTCCTGAAAATTTAAATTCTGTATCATCAGCCCAGACTACTCCGGTAGAAATTTCAAAAAATACATCCACATCCGGAAAGAAATACAGCGTTGCTTTTGCCGTGTTGGGACTGCTATTATCTGTTTTGTATATTTTGATCCGGGAACTTTTAAATACGACGTATCATTCAGGCGAAGTATTATCGTATGAAACTGGCGTTCCGGTTTTGGGTGTGATCCCAAATGTTCAGCTAGCAGAAGCAGTAGAAAGAGAAAGAGGAACAAAATAATGGGCTTCTTTAAATTCAGAAAAAATCAAGATGCACTGCAGGAAAAGAGCAGCTTATTAACCAACAAGGCGCAGCTGTATACTGACGCTTATCGGACCTTAGGCGCGAATATTGAACATATCGTCGAAAAGCGGAAATTATCGAGTTTATTGGTTACATCTGCGATAGCCGGCGAGGGCAAAACAACAGTAGCAATTAATCTGGCTCTCACCCTTGCCAGTGAAGGGAAAAAAATACTATTGGTCAATGCTGACCGACATAATCAAGATTTTAATGAACTGTTTGGCATATTGTCTGATGCTTCAGGTATTAGCGAGAGCATAAAAGACAATTCTAAGGAAAGAGCCGAAGAAAATATTATTCATCTAAAAGAATCACAATTGGATGTATTACCGTACGGCCAGCAAACAGGCGTTCCAATTGGTTCAATGATTCCCATTATTGGTCAATTAAAAATGCAATACGATTTATTAATTTTATTATCGTCAGCGGTGAACGCTTATCCTGAGACAGCATTTTTGGCAAAGGGAATCGACGGAACATTATTGGTTGTGAAACAGGAAGGTTCAACAGCTGAGGAAGTCAATGCGGCAATTCAAGAACTTCAATTATCAGGTGCGCATCTGCTGGGAACCGTATTCTCACATTACCACACACTTCAAGATAAAAAGTTTTTGAAAAAATACAAGAGATTGTATCAAAGATAAAAGTGCAGATTTTTGAATAGATTAAAATAGATCAGGAAAAGAATATATGCCGAAACAAAAATCAATTAAGAAAAACTTCGTCATGAATGCCATTTTGACGATGTCGCAATTTATATTTCCCCTTATTACATTTCCGTATGTCTCTAGAATTTTACTGCCAGTCGGAACGGGAAAGGTGTCTTTTGCGACGTCAGTAATCACTTATTTTACGATGTTTGCACAATTAGGCATTCCAACATACGGCGTTCGCCGCTGCGCTCAAGTCCGTGACGATAAAATGGAGCTGACCCGTGTGACACATGAATTGTTATTTATTAATTTCATGATGAGTGTGGTTGCTTACGTAATATTATTTTTTGCTTTGGCTTTTGTTCCGAGACTTCAGGGAGATCGAACTTTATATCTGATCATTTCACTCAATATTATTTTTACTTGTATCGGCATTGAGTGGATGTACAGGGGATTAGAAGAATATACCTATATTACGGTCAGGTCGATTATTTTTAAGTTCATCGCTTTAGTTGCGATGTTTGCATTTATCCACCAGAAAAGCGATTATTTAGTTTATGGCGGCATTTCGATTTTTGCGGCTTCGGCGTCCAGTATCCTGAACTTTATCAATGCACGTAAACACATCTATATGCGTCCTGTTGGCGGATACAAATTAAGGCGCCACTTAAAGCCGGTATTAATTTTCTTTGCAATGTCTATTGCGACAACCGTCTACACGAATTTGGATACAGTCATGCTCGGATTTATGAAGACCGATACGGATGTAGGGTATTACAATGCAGCAGTTAAAATTAAAGGCATCTTAGTCAGTATTGTAACGTCGTTGGGGGCGGTTCTTTTGCCACGGGCGTCTTATTACGTAGAAAAAGGGGACTTGGCAGATTTACGGAGACTCTCATCAAAAGCCTTAGATTTTGTGCTGGTTGTGGCCTGTCCCTTGGCTTTATATTTTATTCTATTCGCTAAAGAGGGCATTCGGTTTTTATCCGGCCCGGCTTATGGCGGGGCGATTTTGCCAATGCAGTGGATTCAGCCGACGATCATTTTTATCGGATTAACTAATATATTGGGACTGCAGATTCTTGTTCCTTTGGGAAAAGAAAAATACGTCTTGTATTCAGAGATTGCAGGGGCTGTTACGGATTTTGGAATTAACATGCTTTTAATTCCAAGATTGGCATCGACTGGAGCGTCCATTGGCACATTGGCAGCGGAATTTGTTGTTTTAGTAGTACAGTATCATGTTCTTCGAAAAGAAGTCGCGCCTATTTTTAGAAAGCTGCCCTATGGAAAGGTGGTGGCGGCATTAGGTTTGGCATCGCTTGCTTCTTTGTGGACAAAACAGTTGGGTATTCATCCGTTTATTATTTTGATTATTTCAGTTGTGCTTTTTATGGGAGTCTATGCACTATTCTTATTTTTAACAAAAGAACCCATGATGAAGGAAATCGTCGCAACCGTTGATCACAAATTAAAACATAACAAATCAAATTGAAAGAGCAGATAAAAATGATGAATCAACAGAATAAAGTCGTATCCATTCCAATAAAAATTAAATATCCAGAGATCGATTTAAGAGCTTTCTTTTATCTTTTGTCGCTTGGGCTATACATGGTTTACTCTTTTTTGAGTATCTCTTTCTATCAAAATGCGGTTAGCAATTTTGGCCTTTATGTAATGAAATTTTGTTTTGTTCTGTTAATTATTGCAGAATTGACAAGTTTTGAATACAAACGTTTTGATCTTTTTGGAATCATCGCCATTGCCTTCGTAATGATTGTGACATTCAATGTGGCAGGCAGCGTTTGGTGGCGCCCACTTCTTTGGATTGTTTTGTTTGCATTTGGCGCTCGTCATATTGAATTTAGAAAAATTGCTAAATTTGCATTAATTGTCAGTGCTATTTGCTTTTTATTTATTATACTGAGCAGTGTTGTAGGAATTATTCCGGATTATTTAGATAAAATAACACATCCTGGCGTAACGCGGCATTATCTCGGGTTTTTATATTGCTTATTTGCACCTACAATATTATTTAATATTGAAGCACTTTATTTATATTTAAGAAGTGATAAAATTAAATGGTTTGAATTACTCATTTGTTTAGCCGTTGCGTATCTGTTTTATAAATACTGCGATGCGCGGTTAAATTTTATATTAAATGGATTAATGATAGTAGGTATTGGAATTGTCAGATACCGACAAAAAATGCCAAAACAAATTAAGTGTATATGCCAGCATATTTTTACATATCTGCCTTGGATTTTTATCGTTTGCGCCTTGCTTAGTGTGATTATTTCATTTTGGTATACGCCACATATATCTTGGATGGCAAAACTGAATAGTGCCTTAGGTGGACGAGTAAAATTCGGGGAAATAGCTTTTAAAAGATATGGCTTGAGTACTTGGGGACAGAACGTTGTGATGCGCGGCAACGGATTAAGAGCGGATGGTACGCGTAGTAGAAGTGAATATTTTTATATCGATTGTTTGTATGTTCGATTTTTGCAAGAATATGGTATTATTTTTAGTGTTATCATGCTGTTGCTTTTAACAATAGCCATGTATAAAATGTGGCAAAAACGAAAATATCTGTTGATAGTCGTTTTATCAATATTGGCGATTCACGCTGTAGTTGATGATCTGATTTTATTACCATATTACAATACATTTTGGATTGTTTTATCTTATTTTATTTTTTCGACGAAATCATTAGAATTTAATCATAAAAAAATAACAAATAAATTTTTTTTAAAAAAGAAAGCAAGGAGTGCTTGAAATGCAACATGTTTTTATCGTAGGAAGCAAAGGTGTTCCTGGACACTATGGTGGTTATGAAACCTTTGTGGATAAACTAACGGAGTATCATCAAAATAATAAAGAGATAAAGTACTATGTTGCATGTCGTGATGATTTAAATGATTATAAGGGTTCAACTTTTGAATATCACAATGCGACTTGTTTTAATATAAAAGCACCTAAAATTGGTTCTGCAAAAGCAATTTTTTATGATACTCGTGCTTTAAAATGGTGTTGTAAATATATTGCGGAGCATCACATACAAGACCCAATTGTATATATTTTAGCATGCCGGATTGGTCCTTTTATGGCACAATATGTTCGCAGGATTCATCAATTAGGCGGACGTGTGTTTATTAATCCAGATGGTCATGAATGGATGCGGGCAAAGTGGAGTAAACCTGTTCGTAAGTATTGGAAATACTCCGAAGCGCAGATGGTTAGAAGGGCAGATTATGTTGTTTGCGATAGCAAAAATATCGAAAAATATATTCAGAATACATACAATGCTTATCATCCAAAAACGACATACATTGCATATGGCTCAGAGACAAAACCTTCTACTTTAAAAGACGATGATCCCAAATTTTTAAGTTGGCTTCAAAAAAATCATTTAAAAGCGCATGAGTATTATCTTGTCGTTGGTCGTTTTGTCCCGGAAAATAATTACGAAACGATGATTTCTGAATTTATGAAATCAAATACAAAGAAAGATTTTGCAATTATTTCAACAACGAATGATGCGCTTTTAGATGAACTCCAAAATAAATTGTTTTTTAGAAGAGATTCCAGAATAAAATTTGTGGGAACTGTATATGATTCAGAGCTTTTAAAGAAAATTCGCGAGAATGCTTACGGTTATTTTCACGGGCACGAAGTTGGGGGGACCAATCCCAGTCTTTTAGAAGCATTAGGCAGTACAAAATTGAATCTTCTTTTAAAAGTTGGCTTTAATGAAGAGGTTGCAGAAGACGCCGCATTATACTGGACCAAGAAGAGTGGAGATTTAGCAAGCTTAATAGATAAAGCAGATCAGTTAAGCAAAAAGACAATTGAATGGTATGGCGAAAAAGCAAAGAAACGAATAGAAGAGGCATATAGTTGGCAGTTTATTGCTGATCAATATATGAAGTTGTTTATTGGGATGAAATTATGAGGATACTACATGTTTGCTTAGCAGACCCATTTACTCATAGAGGTGGATTGAATCAATATTGCAGGGATCTTTTGGTTGAGCAAATTAAACAGGGTCATGAAGCAAAAGTGTTATTTCCGGTTGGGGTAAGAAATAACAATAAAGTTAAAATTAAACAAAAACAAAAGAATAAATTTATTTTAATAAATGCGCTGCCTGTTCCGATAAACAAAGGAATTGATAATCCTAACCGTTATATGAAAAATGTTATTCCTGATGGTTATAGAGATTTCTTGATGAATTATCAACCAGATGTTATCCATATTCATAGCATTCAAGGCATTCATAAAGAATTTTTTCAAGTCGCCAAGCAAATGGGAATAAAAATGGTGTTTACGACACACGATTATTACCCAATCTGTTTTCGATGTGTACTATTTGATAACCATAATGAGTTATGTTCAGGTAGAGAACCTCATAAATGCGCAGATTGTAATAGTTATGCTGGGATGAATTCAAAAATTCAAAGAGTTTATCAAAGTTATTTTTATCAAGAATATAAAAACAATCATTTTTTTTCTGTTATCAAAAAAATGATTGAAAAGCGAAATAGTAAAAATAAAGCGAGCAAAAATAGAGTACCTGACAAAGCAGAAAATAGTTCTCTTCAAATAAAAGATTTTGATAAATTATCTCGTTATTATCGTGATATTCTTTCCTATTGTGATTGTATTATTGCAAATAGTCAAATTGCTTTTGATATTTATAAAAAAGAATTTCCCGAAAAAGAGATGAAAAAATGTATAATTACGCATGCCAATATACCATCGCGTATTGCTGATATCTCAGAGAAAAAAAATAATCATTATAACATCGCCTATATGGGTGGTGCTCGATATGATAAAGGATATTATGTTTTGGAAAAAGCACTCGATAAATTAGATGGGAAGAATATAAATAACTGGGATGCATGGCTTTATGGAGAGAAAATCGATATAAGTAATATTACACAAAAAGATAGAAGACATTATGAGGGATATTTCACAGAAAAAGACGAAAAAAATATTTGGAGAAATATTGATATACTCGTAGTTCCCAGTCAATGGCCTGAAACATTTGGATTTATTGTAATAGAAGCACTTTCCAGAAATATTCCGGTTATTTGTTCCGATTTAGTAGGAAGTAAAGAACTAATTGAACAAGTAGACAAGCAATTGGTGTTTAAGCATGCGGACTTTAATGATCTTGCTAATAAAATAATAGATGTATGTAATGTTGCAAGATATAATAATATACGTAAAAAGATAAGTTTGTTAAATTTTGATTTTGATATAAAAACTCATACAACTAAAATTATGGAGATTTATAATAAATGATTTATATTGAGATGTATGGACGATTAGGTAATCAATTTTTCAGATATGCAGCAGCTAGAGCAATTCAATTAAAATATTATCCGAATGAAAAATTAATATTTAATTTTCAGCAAATAAATGATTTGTACAAAAAAGATCCAACATTTTATAACGTTTTGAATGATTTTCATGTGGCAGATTATGAAATTTATCAAAAAAATGGAAAAGTTTTAAAGAATGAGACAAATTTTTTTCAAAAAATAGTATGCGCTTTATATTATCAAGGCCTAAAAAGAATTAAAACTGTTGATATGACAGAACAGGTGTTGTACGAAAGAAAATGGCTTCCAATTTTGAATCGTGCTGGTATATATTGGTTTCGAACTGGCTTTTGCCAAATCGAAAAATCTAATTTTAAGAATAAGTTTTTATCAGGGGGATTTGAATCTCCAGATTATTTTGAAAGTATTAGAGAAATATTACTAAAAGAATTTCAACCTAAACATCATTTATTAGAAAAGAATAGTTCATTTTATAATAAAATTAAGAATACTAATTCTGTCTGCTTAACAGTACGTCGTGGGGATTTCGAAACTAATAAAAAAATAAAAGCATTGCATAGCGTTTGCGATCAAGAATATTTTCTAAGGGCAATTGATATAACAAAGAAAAAAGTTCAAAATCCTGTATTTTTTCTTTTTTCCGATGATGTAGAATGGGTCAAGGAAAATATACATACTGGATGTGAAACATATTGTGAAGATGGAACAGACCCTGTATGGGAGAAAATCAGGTTAATGAGTGCTTGTAAGCATTTTATTATTTCGAACAGTACATTTAGTTGGTGGTGTCAGTGGCTATCCACTTATAAGGATAAAATAGTTGTTTCGCCGTCTCATTGGTTTAATAACGATTATGATTCTCCTTTGATTTCCAAAAATTGGATTCAAATATAAATATTAGTGTTTAGATTTAGAAGAGGATTTCATGCTTTCGATAATTTGTGCATATAATGATAAAATTCTATTGAAAAAATTATTACTTCAATCTTTAAGAAAGCAAAAAGATGTAGAATATGAAACGATTTTTTTAAATGCAAAGGAATTAGGATTTCGATCGGCAGCAGAAACACTTAATTTTGGATGTTCTAAAGCAAAAGGAGATTTTTTTGTTATATGTCACCAAGATATTGTTTTCGAATCAGAGAATGTTTTAAAAGAGATTGAAGATTATTGTAAAAAATTACAATTTGGTATAGTAGGTGTGGCCGGAATTGCGTCTATAAATAAACAATCATATGTTGTTTCAAGAATAAAAGAGGGTCCGCAAAAGAATATTGCAGGTAATTACCGCAATTTTAATGACCCTATAAAATCGTATAGTTTAGATGAGTGTTTATTTGTAATTCCTTCAGAGAATTTTACTAAATTTAATGATTTAGGTATGACTTAGCATCTTTATGCATCAGATTATGCATATCAATGTCATAAAGATAATTTAGAAGTTTATACGCTTCCTATTGAAAATATATATCATGCTTCAAATGGTAAATCATTTAATTTTAATTATTTTGAAGCATTGGAAAAATTAAGTCAAAAATGCAAAAAAGATTTTAAATACATTTATACAATCTACGGAAAATGGCCAACAAATCCATTTCTTTTAAAATTAAAAATTAATTATCGAAAATTGAGATATAAATTTTTTCATAAGTAAAGAAAAATTATTTTGTTAAATGATTAAATCAAAGAGGAAAATGTTTTGAATCCAAAAATTAATTTAAAAGATCTACTTAGATTGTTAAAAAACAATTTGATTTTTATTATTGTCATGACGGTTGTCTTTACGGGTATTGGTTATGTGTTTTCCCATCACATTATGCAGAAATACTTTACGGCAACAACATCATTAGCTGTTACGACAAAAAAACCAAAGTCAGCGACGAGTGAACGCAATATTTATCAGGAAACGTTGAGAGACAATCGCTTTTTGGGAAAGGCAAGAAAAAAACTCGATTTATCCATATCAACAAATCAACTGGTCGACAGCGTTTCATTGAGCTCTGATAAAGAGGATGTAGACAAATCAACATCCCACGCTTATTGGTTAACAGTTAGTGGTGGAGATAGGCAAGAATGCAAAAGAACAGTTCTGTATTTATCCAAAAAGCTGAAGCCGGAATTATTAAAACTAAAAGAAGTTGAATCCGTTAAAACATATGGTCACAATCAAGTGTCGATCGTGCAAACAGCGCCTCATTATAAGGTCATCACGATGACGTGGGGAATTGTCGGTTTATTGATTCCAATTTTCGTCATTTTATTCTCGTGGCTGCACGATGGCTCATTTAAACGCAGTGCTGAAATTGAAAATGCGCTTAACTTGCCTGTATACGGGATTATTCCAGATGAAGAAAGTGCCAGAAAAGTGGATAAGAAGAGAAAGGATAAGCAGTCGTGAATTTTTTAATTGCAGGAAAACAGAAGGATCAGAACAATAAGATTTTGTTGAACGAAAACTCTTCTGAAACAATGAAAGAAGCTTATCGCACTCTTCGTTCCAATTTGTTGAATTTGCAGCAAAAAAGCAATCTTAAAACGCTTATGATCACTTCTGCTGTTGCCGAAGAAGGCAAAACAACGACGGCGATTAATTTGGCACTTAGTCTTAAACAAGCTGGGCAAAAAGTACTCTTGATAGATGCTAATTTTAGAAAAGGCAACATTGCATGGAGACTGCAGCTCTCAAAAGATCAAAAAGGACTTTCGAATTATATAAAAGATGAGTTGGATTTCAACTCACTCATTGTCCAAACTGAAAATTTTGACAATCTTGATGTTTTGGTGAATGGAACTGTTCATAACTTGACATCGGACGATTTATCCTCAAATTCGATCCAAGTGTGTTTTAATGCACTTAAGAAGTCTTATGATTGGATCATCATTGATACGGCGCCGGCCAGTATTTCGGACACGCTTTTGATGTCGAAATATGTTGACGGTGTCTTGCTTTGTATCAGACAGTACGCTTCGGCGCAGGATGAGGTGAAGCAAACCGTACGCAATCTGAAAAATGCAGGCGCGAAGGTAATTGGAACGGTGATGACAAGGGTTGATCTTCAAGTGGAAGATCAGGTTAAACGTCTTTATACCAAACAATTATAATATAGAGTGATATTCAGGGCATTATCGAAATGCCCTTTTTTGATGATATAGTAAGAGACTTGAAAAACGCCGATTTTCTGTATATACTATTTAAGAATTACAATTTAAAGGAGTATCGAGTGAAAGGTATCATATTAGCAGGCGGCTCTGGCACGCGGCTTTATCCATTAACAACAGTGACATCCAAGCAGTTGTTGCCTGTTTACGATAAACCCATGATCTATTACCCATTGTCCACTTTGATGTTGGCAGGGATTAGAGATATACTTATTATTTCAACACCGGAGGACACACCGCGTTTTGAAACTTTGTTGGGGGATGGCTCACAATTTGGCATTCAATTGTCCTACAAGGTTCAGCCTTCACCAGATGGGTTAGCACAAGCTTTTATTATCGGGGAAGATTTTATTGGCGACGATCCTTGTTCCATGGTACTGGGGGATAATATTTTCTATGGCAATGGATTTGGCACGATTTTGCGTTCGGCGGTGTCTGACGCAGAAGCCGGGAAATCGACCGTTTTTGGTTACTACGTTTCTGATCCGGAGCGATTCGGTGTTGTCGATTTTGATGAAAAGGGAAAAGTCCTTTCGATTGAAGAAAAGCCAAAAGAACCAAAGTCGAATTATGCTGTAACGGGTCTTTATTTCTATCCGGCCGGCGTCAGTGAAAAAGCAAATGCAGTACAGCCATCCGCTCGTGGAGAACTCGAAATCACAACTTTAAATGAAATGTATTTAAGAGAAGATAATCTCAATGTCAAGCTTCTCGGACGGGGCTTTGCTTGGCTCGATACCGGCACCATGGACAGCCTTGTCGATGCGGCTGATTTTGTCCGAACCATCGAAAAGCGTCAGGGAATTGCGATTTCAGCGCCAGAGGAAATCGCCTACATCAATCACTGGATTGGTCAAAAAGAGCTACGCGAAGCGGCAGAAAAATATGGGAAAAGTCCTTACGGCGCTCACTTAAGAAGCGTCGCAAACGGTCATGTCAAATATTAAGGAGAAGGTCATGAAACTTATTGTAACAGGCGGTGCCGGTTTTATCGGTAGCAATTTTATATTTCATTGGCGAAAGGCTCATCCGGAAGATCAAATTATCTGTCTCGATAAGCTGACTTATGCCGGTAATCTGTCCACTTTGAAGGATATTCTCGATACCCCAAATTTTAAATTTGTCAAAGCCGACATCTGTGACAGGAACGCCGTATACGATCTGTTTGAAGATGAAAAGCCTGACGTTGTTGTGAACTTTGCCGCGGAATCTCACGTCGATCGGTCGATTGAAGATCCGTCTATTTTCTTAAAAACCAATATTCTGGGGACGTCCGTCTTAATGGACGCTTGCCGGAAATATGGCATCAAGCGCTATCATCAGGTTTCAACGGACGAAGTGTACGGCGATTTGCCTCTCGACCGGCCGGATTTGCTTTTCACGGAAGAAACGCCGATTCATACTTCGAGCCCTTATTCATCGTCAAAGGCCTCGGCTGATTTGCTCGTTCTGGCTTATTACCGAACCTATGGTCTTCCTGTAACGATTTCGAGATGTTCAAATAATTATGGACCTTATCATTTTCCGGAAAAATTGATTCCCTTGATGATCATTAATGCGCTGCATGATGAAAAACTGCCGGTTTATGGCGACGGCAAAAACGTAAGGGATTGGCTTTATGTTGAAGATCATTGCCGCGCGATCGACCTGATCATCCATAAAGGCACCGTCGGTGAAGTTTACAATGTTGGCGGCCACAACGAAATGGCCAATATCGATATTGTCAAGCTCATTTGTCAGGCGCTTGGTAAACCTGAAAATCTCATAGAGCATGTGACGGATCGAAAGGGTCACGATCGGCGCTATGCGATTGATCCAACCAAGATTCATAACGAACTCGGCTGGCTTCCTGAAACGAAATTTGCCGATGGTATTAAAAAGACGATTGATTGGTATTTAAATCATAAGGATTGGTGGCAGCCGATCATCGATGGGGAATATAGACATTATTACGAAGACATGTATGGCGATCGTGAGGTATTAAAATCATGAAAGTCTTTGTTACGGGTGTTGCTGGTCAACTTGGTCACGACGTGATGAATGAACTCAATAAACGAGGCTATCAGGGTATTGGCTCTGATCTGGCGTCCTCCTATCAGGGTACTTCTGATGGCAGTCCGGTTACGCAAATGCCTTATATGAGCCTCGACATTACAAATACTGAACAGGTAGATAAGGCCTTAAAAGAATTGAAACCCGATGTGGTCGTTCACTGCGCGGCTTGGACAGCGGTCGATGCAGCAGAGGACGAAGAAAACCGCAAGAAGGTTGAAGCAGTCAATGTGACAGGCACCGAAAATATTGCGAAGGCTTGTGCGACGATTGATGCCAAGATGGTATATTTAAGCACTGATTACGTCTTTGACGGTCAGGGCGAAACGCCATGGCAGCCTGATCAGACTGATTATAAACCGCTCAACGTTTATGGCAAAACCAAGCTCGCCGGGGAAGAAGCCGTTCGAAAATATTTAACGAAATATTTTATCGTCAGAATTGCCTGGGTATTTGGCATTAACGGTTCTAATTTCATTAAAACTATGCTAAAGGTCGGCAAAACGCACAATGAAGTGCGCGTCGTCAACGATCAAATCGGCACGCCGACCTATACCTATGATTTGGCCAGACTTCTTGTCGATATGATCGAAACCGAACATTACGGCACTTATCATGCGACGAATAGCGAACTTCAACAAGATAATGGCTACGGCACAAAGATGGGATATATTTCCTGGTACGATTTTACAAAAGAAATTTACCGTCAGGCGGGTTATTCTACTAAAGTGACGCCTGTTACGACCGAAGAATATGGCTTGTCTAAAGCGAAGCGCCCGTTTAACAGTCGACTGGATAAATCGAAGTTGATCCAAAATGGTTTTAAGCCGCTTCCTACATGGACAGACGCGTTGGCTCGCTACTTAAAAGCGCTTAAGGTGAATGAATAAGGCAATATAGAAGGAGAAGAAAAAATGGGACAGATTCAAGTCGAAAAAAATATCGGCGGTATTGAAGGTTTATGTGTTATTTTGCCAGCTGTTCACGGTGATGACCGCGGCTATTTCATGGAAACTTATAACCAAAACGATATGAAGGAAGCCGGATTTGACATTAACTTTGTTCAGGATAATCAGTCCATGTCGACTAAAGGCGTGCTGCGGGGCCTGCACTTCCAAAAGCATTATCCACAGTGTAAGCTGGTCCGCGCCATTAAAGGAACGGTTTTTGATGTGGCCGTTGACCTTCGCGCAGACTCAAAGACTTACGGCAAATGGTATGGAGTTGAGCTTTCTGAAGAAAACAAAAAGCAGTTTTTGATTCCAGAAGGCTTCGCTCACGGTTTTCTTGTGCTTTCCGATGTTGCGGAATTCTGCTATAAAGTCAATGATTTTTGGCATCCGAATGATGAAGGCGGCATGGCGTGGAATGATCCGGAAATTGGAATCACCTGGCCACAGGTCGTTGGCGAATACCAGGGAAATTGCCGCGCCGATGGCTACACGCTTGAAGATGGAACGCCACTGAATCTATCGGATAAAGATCAGAAATGGCTGGGAATCAAAGATACGTTTAAATTTTGATAAAGGTATATTTAATTTCATTTATTTGCAAAAAACCAGGAGAATAAATGATAAATATTTTATTTGCATACAATCATCTTCTTGTGCGAGGGGGAACAGAAAGTGTGATGGTTAATATTTTTGATAATATTGATCATAAAAAATTTCATATTGATTTTTTATTGTTACATGATAATCAAATAGAAGATACTACCGAAATTTCAAGGTGCTTAAAAGAAAAAGGATCTCAAATATTTTATGTTCCGCCAATAAAGAATGGCTATATACAGTATAAGCGTTCATTAAATGAATTTTTTCAATTTCATCAATACGATATTGTGCATACACATATGAACGCTTTAGGTGCTGACGTACTAAAAGCCGCAAAAAAGAATAAGGTACCGGTAAGAATAGCACATAGTCATAATACAGGACATCAATTAGAGGTAAAAAATATTAAAGATATTCTGCATTACTTGTTTTTAGAAGAGCAAAGGTTTCAGATTAGACATATTGCAACAAATTATATCGGATGCTCAGAAAAGGCTGGTAATTGGTTGTTTGGGAGAAAAATAGTTCGAAATAAAACAACCTATATGATGTTTAAAAATGCGGTTAATATTGAAAAATACGAATTTAATCCATTAATTAGAGAAAAGATTAGAAAAGAATATTCCTTTAATGATAAGTTCGTAATAGGACATGTCGGAAGATTTGATTATCAAAAAAATCATCCTTTTTTAATTCAGGTTGTTAAAAAACTTTGTGAAAATAATAAAAACATTATTTTAATGCTCGTTGGGACGGGGAATTACTTAAAAAAAATACAATTAATGGTTGAACAACTAGATTTACAACAAAATGTAATATTTATGGGTAATAGATCGGACGTCCCAGAACTTTTACAAGCAATGGATTTATTTGTTTTACCTTCTCATTTTGAAGGGCTTCCTGTTTCTTTAATCGAAGCTCAGGTTTCAGGCCTCAGATGTATTGTTTCTGATAAAGTGAGTTCTCAATCGAATATTTCGAATAATGTTCGGTTTTTAGGAATAGAAGAAAAAGATATTGACAAATGGGTTACTTTAACTCAGGAAGTAATGGATCATTCATATAAAAGGGAAACACCTATTTTTGAAATTAGAAAAAATGGTTATGATATGAAATATAACATTAAAAATTTAGAAAAATTTTATTTAAATGCTTTAAAAGAAAATTAAATATATATTTGAGAATATAATATTTCGATTGTAATAAATAAAATCAGATAGAATGAAAAAATTAGCACGAGATCAAATCCAACAAATTGAATTAGAAAATTTAATAGAACTTCAAACCTTTTGTGTTCAGCATAACTTGAAATTATATTTAAGCGGTGGCACATTATTGGGAGCCATCCGTCATCACGGTTTTATTCCATGGGATGATGATATTGATGTCTGTATGCCTAGGCCAGATTACGAAAAATTTATTCAACTTTACCATGAAAATAATGAATTGCCAGATTATTTATTAATGGAATGTTATGAAGATAGGAACTTTGACTTTCCATTTATGAAAATATTTGATGAACGGACCATCTATAGACGAGAATATGCGGATGAAGGAGAAGATTCTCATCTATGGTTAGATATTTTTCCATATGACGGCCTTCCATCAGATATGAATGAAGTCAGACAAATTTATAAAACAGGGGATAAATATAGAAAATATTTAGCTAAATCAAAAGCTGATCCAAAGGAAGGAAAAACGTGGCTTAAGAAAATGCTTAAGCCATTATATCTTTCTTTGATTAATATTTTTTACAGTCCGAAGCGATGTGGTAAGCAAATTGAAGCGCTCGCCAAAAAAGTGACCTATGAAAAGGCTGAATACGTTGGTGCGGTGACATGGGGACTTTATGGCGAAGGTGAACGTGTAAAAAAGTCTGAATTTGAGAAATCAGTTGATGTCACTTTTGAAAATCATATTTTTCAGACGATGTCCTGCTGGGATTCATATTTAAAAGGGCTTTATGGTGATTATATGCAATTACCGCCCAAAGAAAAAAGAGTTACGCATAATTTGGAAGTATGGATTAAGGATTCGGAATAATAGAAAGAGATTTGTAAAATGAACATTGCCGTTATTTTTGCCGGAGGCACGGGCGAAAGAATGCATACAAAGGACAGGCCCAAACAATTTTTAATGATTCACGGCAAACCGATTATTGTTCATACGATTGAACATTTTCAAAATCATTCCGAAATTGACGGAATCATTGTGGCTTGCATTGAAAGTTGGATCCCTTATATGGAAGAAATAGCTTATCGGTATCGATTAGATAAAATAGGAAAGATTGTTCCTGGCGGAGAAACCGGGCAGATGTCAATTTATAATGGTTTAAAGGCGGCAAAAGCTGTTTATGGTTTAGAAGATAATATTGTGCTCATTCATGATGGGGTGCGCCCACTCATAGACGAAGAAACGATCACGAAAAATATTCAAAGCGTCAAGAAGTATGGATCAGCCGTGACTTGTGCACCGGTAAAGGAAACTGTCATTTTGCGCGAAGAAGGGAAAAAAGTTGGTGATGTTGTTCCTCGGGAAAGATCTTTGATTGCAAAAGCTCCCCAAAGTTTCATGTTGCGGGATATTTTGTCTGTAGAAGAAAAAGCCATTTCTGATGGTTATACAAATGCAATTGATTCTTGTACGCTGATGCGGGATTATGGTCGAGATATTTATATTGTGGAAGGCAGCTATGAGAATATAAAAGTCACGACGCCAGAAGATTTCTATACGTTTAGAGCGATATCGGATGCACGTGAGAATCGGCAAATTTTCGAATAGGAGATAAAAGGATGAATATCGGAATAGTTCTTGTCACTTTTAATCGACTAGAAAAATTGAAGGTTGCGATTCAGCATTATGAAAATCAAATCGTTAAACCTTCTTTTATTTTAATTGTGAATAACTGTAGCTCCGACGGAACAAAAGAATATTTAGATCAATGGAAAAAAGAAACGGCGGAAATTGACAGATACGTTGTTCACCTTGATTCTAATACGGGTGGTGCAGGCGGTTTTTATACGGGAATGCAGGAAGCTTTAAAATTGTCGCCAGATTGGGTATGGGTTTCAGACGACGACGCTTATCCAAGGCCAAACGCGTTGAAAGAACTGAAAGATTATTATGATAATCTAACGAAAGCTCAGCAGGATGATATTGCAGCTTTATGCTGTGCGGTTTATAATCAAGGGAAAATCCATGAATGGCATAGAAGCCACATGAGTGTAACGAAATTAAAGGTTAAAACGTATGCGTCAACGCCTGAAGATTATCAACAAACCGCTTTTTCGATAGATATATTTTCTTATGTAGGGACAATGATTAAATCCAGCGTTTTGAAAAAGGTAGGTCTTGATCGAAAAGAGTTTTTTATTTATTGTGATGATCAAGAGCATTCTATTCGCGTCTCTAAAGAAGGGAAGATTATGTGTATACCTTCTGCTATTATAGATCACGACACGAAGCCATTTGATGGAAAGACCATTAACTGGGGAAGATACTATAAAGTCAGAAATGATTTGTTGATGATTAAATATAATTTTCCAAGACGTTATTATTTCTTTAGATATTGGCGCAGGTATTTGCGAGATGCCTCAATTTTTTCAAAAAATCCTCCGGTTTTAAAAAAGGAATTGAAAGCAGCTTATCGAGATGCTGCAAATGATCGAACAGGAATACATCCAATATATAAACCAGGATGGAATCCAGAAGAATAGAGGTATAATAGATGCAAAATGATTTTCAATACATTGTTGACTTTAGCAATCTTGACGAGCTTGCAGGTAAAACAGTTTTAATAACAGGGGCAACCGGGTTAATTGGGAAAACACTGGTAAAAAGTCTCCTTTATTTTAATGAAGAAAATCTAAAGAAAATTAATATCGTTGCGTGTGTAAGAAATTTAAAAAAGGCAGAGAAATTGTTTGGGAAAGAAGCATCTTATCTTCATTACCTGGTTGCTGATATTTGTCAATTAAAACCAGAAAACCTTGGCGTCAATGCGATTATTCATGCCGCAAGCCAAACTTCTAGCAAATCATTTGTCACCGCTCCAGTTGAAACAATTGACGTTGCCATAACAGGCACAAAAAATATTCTTGAATTTGCAAGAGTCAATCCTGTTGAAAGTTTTGTGTATTTATCTTCCATGGAAGTGTATGGAACACCTCAAACGGATGAAAAAATTATAGAAACGCATGGGACTGATTTGAATACAATGCAAGTACGGACATGCTATCCTGAAAGTAAAAGAATGTGCGAAAATTTGTGTGTTGCATATGGTAGTGAATATCAATTTCCTGTTAAAATTGTTCGTTTAACACAGACTTTCGGGCCGGGTGTTGATTATCATGACGGTCGCGTTTTCGCACAATTTGCGAGATGCCGGATTGAACATAGAGATATTGTTTTAAATACAGCCGGCAAAACAAAACGATCATATTTGTATACTGCTGATGCGGCAACAGCTATTTTCATGGTTTTGTTAAAAGGGAAAAATGGAGAGGCTTATAACGCTGCAAACGAATCTTCATATTGTTCTATTTATGAGATGGCTCAAATGGTTGCAACACTTGATGAGGATTCATCCATAAAGGTAGTAGTTAAAGAAGCCGATCCTAAAAATTTTGGATATGCACCAACACTTCATATGAATCTGTCGACGGAAAAACTGAAGAAACTTGGTTGGAACCCCCGAGTTGATTTAAAAACGGCTTATCGTAATTTGATCGAGAGTATGAAATTAGATGAGTGTGGCAGGTTAATGAGAAAACAGGAAAACTAACAATGCATAAATGATATTTCAAAGATAGATAGGTTGATTATATTGTGGAATACAGGCGTAAAATTTTTTCGAAGCCTGATACGATGAATTTTTTTAAAACAAGTGAAAGGTTTGTTCCTTGTTGGGAAACATGTTCAAATTTCTCATGGAAAACACATTTCATGTGGCAGAAATGTTAAGTTTGAAGATTACGCAGAAATTCATGGACTGTGTTCAGAAGGCTTGGTGTTTGGCGATAATGTAACAATAAGTCGTGGCGTTATGATTCGTCCTTCTAGCTATTATGGTGGAGATTATGGGCATGGACTTGTCATGGGAGATCATTCTTCGATTGGTCCTTATGGATATGTTGGTTGTTCTGGGAAAATCACAATTGGCAAGAATATGATGTTTGGGCCGAAGTGTAGCTTGTTTGCTGAAAATCATAATTTTTCAGATATTAGGACAAAGATTAAAAGTCAAGGAGTCAACCAAAAAGGGATATCAGGGGAAGATGATTGTTGGATTGGCAGTAATGTAGTAATTCTTGATGGCGTCACAATTGGAAAAGGGTCTGTAATAGGTGCTGGAACATTGATTACAAAAGATGTGCCTGCTGGTAGCATTATAATGGACAAGAGGAACAAAATAGAAAAACAACGTTAAAAAACGAGGCAACGAAACGAGTTAGATATAACAGCGTTTTGATGATGTCTTTTATTTTTTTCTAGTTTTAAATATTTGAATGGATGAATTTTATATTTACGTACGTTTATTTGT
>AUXO016601819.1_pt1 | contig 22162 bp, 22 predicted proteins | sample 768731 | NCBI WGS metagenome assembly AUXO01 (sample SAMN02715735, study PRJNA202380) | gut metagenome | biome: sheep rumen | host: Ovis aries | place: New Zealand: Palmerston North | reverse complement strand
CTTCTGCAGGAGGGTTCCCTGGCACGGATAAGGAAGGAGACTCCATTTTCAATTGCATGCGCAAAAACATTAAAGGAAACATAGCCGCGGTCGGCGATTTGGTCCAAATATCGATGTCCGGACACAGTGTTGAAAAGGCTGCTGTTTGAAGATATAATCAGACTATAGAAATGGCCTCGTAATTGTATTCAAAAAAACAACTTACTTTCTGCCCACTTTTTGCCTTTGTTGTAGTTAATTATCAGATAACTCTGAAAATCACATGCAAAAACGAACCCTCAAAGCGGCTTAAACAGCCAGTTCTGAGAGGGCAGGGTAGAAATGAGGGTTGCCCGATTGAGGGCATTGACACACTGACTGGATTGCTGCTCTATTTCCGTCCAAATATGTAGAAATGAGGATTGCCCGGCCGAGGGCATGAAAATAAAGCGATATCAGGAAAAACAGCGTCTCTTCTTTGTTAAAGAAGAGATGCTGTTTTTGTCGGATGGATTCCGATGAAAACGGCAAGAACTGTTCAGGTTCTTCATTGGGTGTTGGGAATGGATTTAACTGACACAATAATTAAGGAAAAGAATATGAGAGAACCGGAAGGTTGAGGCCCTTCCGGTTCTCTTTTACTCTTTTTTTGCGACACTGATACTTCTTCTGTCATCTGTTTTTCTCCATCTCAGCAAGTACCTCATCGGAATAGCAGTTTCCAATATACTCAGTCTCGTACGGCACGATTTCGAGTGAATTTCAAGCTGCTCGGACTTATAATGAGAGCATACCAATACCAAAAAATAGAAGATAAACTATGTTTATATAATTTATGGTATCAGGCGATGCATCAATACTTTACTAAAGATGAGCAGAAGCAGAGATATAAAATGTTAAAGGAACTATTAGAATACTATCTAAATGAATGTAATCAGTATACTGAAGACTAGGCAGATAGAATTAGTTTATCTCAGTAAATAAATGGTTAGAAAAGACCTAAAAAAGGGAAAGTTTTGGTAAAATGAAGAAAACACGCTTCACAAAGGCATGCAATAAGGGGGAACAGATGAGACAGGAAAATATCGCTGTATTGCAGGATACATTGCGTATCCTGGATGAGGGCTATTACGTAACTGCAGGTAAAAGGAAGAAGCTGAAACTGACACGGGAGCAGATGGAGGAAGCCAGGGTTTTTCTTCCGGAGGATATTAAGGCTGTTTCTGAATCAAAGGACTTTCAGCATTTTTGCACCATGGGGCGGTGCGAGTACAGCTGCGAGAATGAGGATTCCTTTAGCCTTGCCAGGAGGAGGACAAGGGAGTTTTCCTATGACCTCGAAGAAAAGGATGCAAAGCCGGTCCTTGTACTGAATCTGGCCAATCCGATACATCCGGGTGGAGGAGTGAGAAATGGCTCGAAGGCGCAGGAAGAAGATCTGTGCAGGAAGAGCTCCCTTCTGTTGTCCCTCGAAAGTCGTAATGCTCTTCCGTATTATGAATACAACAGGTCTCACCACACTTATATGGGATCAGATGCCGTGATCATCCATCCCCAGGTCGAGATCATTAAAGATGATAAGAACGATCTCCTGGACGATACAGTCATCGTGGCAGTGATGACCTGCGCGGCGCCAATGCTCAAGAACGGTATTGAGGGATTTTCGCAGCCGGCGTATGAGGAAACGGTCTATCAGCGGATCATGGGAATGCTGAAGGTGGCGGCTTATCTGGGGTACAGGTATCTTGTCCTTGGTGCTTTTGGATGCGGGGCGTTTAACAATGATGCCCGTGTTGTCTCTGACCTGTTCTATAAGGCGCTCAAGGCATTCGATTATGACGGGATGAAAGAGAAAGATATGTTCCGGAGTATCGACTTTGCAGTCATGGATCATTCTGACAATCAGTACAATTACATGCAGTTCTCCCGCAATTTTTTGCGTTTTTACAGAGATGAGGACCGGACTGAGATCAGGCGCGCGAAAGAGAGGCTCAAAGAGAAGGAGGTCCATCTGGACGCTATACGCGGCTGCCTGTACGGCGGCGCGGTGGGCGATGCTCTCGGATATCCGGTGGAGTTCCTGGGCGAGGGAGCGATATTTTCAAAATATAGCAGAAAAGGGATCACTGAGTTTGAAAAGGACCATAAAACCGGGAAGGCACTGATCTCTGATGATACGCAGATGACTCTGTTTACTGCAAATGGTCTTCTTGTCGGAGATACCAGGGGATGCATGCGTGGGATCAGGGGATGGCCGAGAGGTTATGTGGCATACGCATATCAGGACTGGCTTTTGACACAGGAATCGTCTTTTGCTGAAGTGAACAGGCATGAGCGGTTCAGCAAGGGCGGCGGCCGATCCTGGCTTCTCGATGTCTCGGAACTGTATTCAAGAAGGGCTCCCGGGAACACCTGCCTCTCTGCGCTGGAGAGGGAGATGAAGGGAGAGTCTTATGATGACTATGTGGCAGCGAAGCGAAACAACAGCAAGGGATGCGGCGGAATCATGCGCGTTGCTCCGCTTGCAGTCGCTTACCGGCTTGAAATGGAGACGCTTGACATGGAAGGGGCCCAGCTGGCAGCGATCACGCACGGGCATTCTCTTGGATACATGCCGGCAGCAGTGCTGGTCCACATCATCAACAGGATCGTGTTTCCGCCTGATGGAAACAGACAGCCTCTAAAGGACATTATCCTGGAGGCCAGGGATACTGCCGCAAGGATTTTTGCAGATGATCCGAATCTCGGCAGGCTGACCGGGATCATCAATCTTGCGATCAAGCTGTCGGAGAACGATGAAGATGACCTCGACAACATCCATCAGCTGGGAGAAGGCTGGGTGGCGGAGGAGACACTGGGGATCTCTCTGTACTGCGCCCTCAGATACCGGGATGACTTTTCTGCAGGGATCATTGCTGCCGTAAATCACAAAGGTGACAGCGATTCGACAGGCGCGGTGACAGGAAACATCCTCGGTGCCATGACAGGATACCGGGCGATGGAAGAAAAATGGAAAAAAGACCTTGAACTGTCGGATGTGATTCTGGAGATAGCAGATGACCTCTGTCACGGATGCCAGATGTCTGAGTACAGCCGTTACTGGGATAAGGACTGGGAAACGAAGTACATTTATATGAAAAGGCCGGTCAGATAACAGAGGTCTCAATATTTGTGCCGGACACCATGAACAACTCGGTTCATGGTGTCCGGCACTTTGTTTTTTCTTCATTCCCCGGCCGGTTCTCCAGGTTGATACGACAGCTGTATTGTGCTTACTTCATCCGCAGCATTAAGCGGAGGCCCGTTTTCAAGAAGCTCCTCCTCCGTATAAGCATAATACTTGTAATTAGCATAAAGCGGTTCTCCGGGTTCGGGCGACTTTATCACCATAATGCCATGGTACACTGAATCCGGTTCGCATTTGAGCGGAAGGAACTCCGTGTCGTTGGATGAGCAATAAGAACTGATTTCATATGGCGGTACATATCTATTGACGACGAAAGTCCCACTAAGCTGTTCCCCCCCCGCTTTTGAAGTACAGGGGCGCATTATATCGAGAGGGTATTTCAAAAATGCTATATCGGTGGAAAAACCACCAGTATAGAGGATTGATGAAGGGGTGACGATGAGCTTGAAAGGATAACGGAATGATTATTGTTACGGAATTCACAGTTATACATTTCGGATCAATGACTTTTCAACCTGGAGATCCGATTCAATTAATCACTGGAAAACCCTCGCTTTCTAAAAAATCAAGTATTATCTTGAGGGCTTGCTGACAGGCCTGAACGGGAAAGGGATTAAAGAATTTACGACATTCAATAAATGCAAAATCCGGATCCCTGCCGGAGTATCGCTGGTGCCGGTAGAGAATCTGGTTGATGGATTCCAATGAGAACGGCAAGAAATGTTCGGGTTCTTTATTGGGTGTTTGGGAATGGATTTCAATATTTTGAATGATAATACAAAAATACGCTCAGGCGCTTCAGAGAAAAGCGATACCTTATACACACTTAATGCAGGTGCAGAAGTCATTGTAACAGGGGCAGTGGTTAATTCGTATGATCATATCTGGTTTGTTCTCGAAGACGGAGGATATGTCTATTGCAGAAATGTATCATTTGACATGAAAAAGAATACATTGACCGAATATTACGCATTACAGCATCTCAGAGAATACAAAGAAGACCCGGATGAGCTCTTTTACAGTCAGGGGGCATTGCTTGTGGCGTTGTTTACTGAAGAAGGAGGAAAATATTTCTATAATACCGTTTGCTCATATGCCAGTGATCTGGACTACACGATTCTGACTGATCACAATTGTATGGCGGTATCTTCAGAAAGTATGAGGTATATATTTTTTGGCTATTTGGCTGCCAGGCTTGGATTCACTGAAAGGGATACCGTGTTGCTGGCATCAAATGGAGAGGCTGTAAAACGAGTTTATGACAATGCAATGGATTCGATCGGTCAACTGATGAATGACACGGTCATTAATGCATCTCCGATTATGAGCGAATGGGTGAATATTGCATACAATACGATCTCTGCATACAAAACTATAAAGGATGCAAATGAAGATATGGAATTTGTGAACAACTGTAAAGAAATGCTGTGCGTAAGTGATGAGAACAGAAAGCTCATTTCTGTCGGGTATGATCTTGGAGTTGCTGACAGGGACTAATGGGTGCGTCATGGTGGCGTCAAGGGGATGGTTCTTCTGTATCTATTGGAGTTACCCGACACAACAGCTGGCTAAATGGCATTGACACGTTTCTAGCTTTTTGAAAGCTGCTGCTCGAATATTTCGTCGTACCTTCGCAAGTCAGCCATAAAGCATGCGGTCGGGGTAGTATCTTCCAATCGTACAAGGCTAATACCTTTCGTCCAGGGACCGTATTCATTTAGAATCCCCGGTCCTTCTGTGATATAATGTAGATAAAGTATATACAGATGGAACGGCAGGCCTTCCTACTATAGTGATTACTGGAGGAGATATATATGGGAAGCACGGATGATTTTAGGGTCAAAGAAGGCGTACTTGTAGAATACAGGGGCCCTGGCGGGGACGTGACGATCCCGGAAGGCGTGACGAGCATCGGGTATAGTGCGTTCTATGGGTGCGAGAGCCTTACGAGCGTGACGATTCCGGAAGGCGTAACGATTATCGGGGGTACCGAAAATTTAAGAGCTCCGGAAGAGGCTTATAAGGGGGACAAGCTATTTCCGCCTATGTAAGAGCAGAAATGGAGTTGATCGAGGATATGATGAGGGTGAGATTGTAAGTTAAATTCCATTCCACCTGCCTCAGACTGGAACTTGCTTTTATACTTTGAACTGGCAGTATTTGACGTTCTTTTTATTGCAATATAAAAAAATAGTGACTGAATCGCCAGACTAAATGAAGCAGACGGAGGCGATTATGATATTTCTCCTTATGTCCGGAGACCATATAGCAAGGGCATTTAATATTCATTCATCAAAGCGCCATAAAAGATTTTCGGGGCATGATATTAGGGGTTCAATAAGCCAAGAAACAGCAAGCGATCTGGCAGAAGCCGGATTGCTTATTTCATATTAATATTATTCAATGTCATTAAACAGGAGTGGCAGCTGGAGAATGGATCATGAAGCACACAGGGACCTTAAAATTGTAAACGGTGTTTTGAGAAAATATAATGGTAACGAAGAAAATGTTGTGATTCCCAGCAACGTAAGGCATATTCAGGAAATGGCTTTTATGGGCTCCAAATGTATCGAAGATAATTGCTGATAGTTTGGCAAAATATTGCCAAAGCAATGAGATTGACAGCATAGTAATTCAACCTTAGGGAGGGGAACATCTCCTTTTGGCTTGCTCAGTAAAAAAACGTGAGTATAAACGAAAAGGGGCTTATACAGCACCTTATCTGTAAGCGTTTAGTATAATAATCCTGATCTAATTAAGACAAAGAAAGAAAAAATGAAAAAAAGAACAATTATTGTTGATAAAATTAAAAGAGGTCATTATCTTTATTTTTTTTATTATTATCTCTATACGTTGTGCATGGACAGACATATTGCTGGAACATATAAGTATAATCGCAGTTTAAACAAATTAATCTACAATAATGAGAGAGGAGCATCTCCTGTCCAAAGCGCTTCATACAGGGTCTTGGATGTTCTTCTTCCTGAACTTGAGATAGGTGATGGAGATATTTTTGTTGATGTTGGCTCGGGCTGGGGAAGGCTTTTAGGATATTTATTTATTAAAGGAAAAAAGTGCAGAAAGTACTATGGTATTGAATTGAATAGCGAAGCGGCTGATCTTTCAAAGAAAATACTAAGAAATTATGACCAAGTGAAAATCATTAATGGAGATGCAACAAAAGTGATAATAAACGATGCAACCGTGTATTTTCTGTTTAGCCCTTTTGATAGAAATATTATGGAATTATGGATCAAACACATAGAAAATACGCATTCTTACGTGAAAGTCTATTACTTACATGCTATTCATGAAGAAGCATTTGCAAATAAATCTAAGTGGAGAATAATAAAGAGGAAGGTATTAAGACCCAAATATCACATACCGGTTACACTATGTGTGTATGAATATGGAAACAGATAGACTTTGGAGACAGATAAAAAACCTATATGCTTTCTGGATAAACATAAGCAATCGCCGGAGAATGGATAATGAAATGTACAGAGGATTTTGAAATTGTAAATGGTGTTTTGAAGAAGTTTAATGGTTCCGATGAAAACGTGGTAATTCCCAGCAGTGTAAAGCATATTGGAGAAATGGCTTTTATGGGTTCTACCAGCCTAAAGAGAGTTGTTCTTCCGGAAGGATTGCTGAGTATTGGATATTGGGCATTTAAAGATTGCGTATTCCTTGCTGAGATTGTTATTCCAGAGGGACTCACCAGCATCGGTTATTGGGCCTTTAAAGGCTGTACAAATCTTTCTGGAATTGCGCTCCCTGCAAGCTTGAAATATATCGAAGATTTTACTTTCGAAGGCTGTGTTAGTCTTAAGAATGTATTAATTAAGAAGGGGGTTGCCTGTATTGGGTGTGGCGCGTTTAAGAATTGCGTTAGTATTACTGGTATTACTATTCCGGACGGCGTTACAACGATTGAACGGTCGGCATTCAGTGACTGTACCCTTCTTGAGAGGATCATTTTTCCGGACAGTTTAATACGTGTTGGACAGAATGCATTTGCGAATACATTATGGTTGGAAACACAGCCGATTGGCATTATCAGAGCGGGGAATGTTGTCATTGGTTATACTGGAGATGATGTAAAAGTCCAAATACCTGAAGACACAATTAGTATTGGAGACGCTGCATTTAAAAACTCAAAATTAGTAAGTATTTCTTTCCCGGACAGCTTGACCAGAATCGGTAATAATGCATTTTATAATTGCAACGGTCTTATCAATGTCGTTCTTCCGAATAATTTGATTTTTATAGGCGAGAATACATTCTATAATTGCAGCAGTCTCAAGAAAATTGTAATTCCAAACAGCGTGTCATACATAGGGAGACAGGCATTTAGTCGATGTAATAGTGTTGAGAGCGTTAATATACCAGGAAGAGTGAAGAACGTTGAATACAAGACGTTTTATAACTGCAGCAATCTTAAATACGTCTCAATAATGGAAGGCACTGAAATTATCGGAGAGATGGCGTTTAAGAAATGCACAAAACTAACCAGCATCAATATCCCGAGCAGTGTGAGCAGCATTGGCGATTGTGCATTTGAAAGCTGCAAAAGCTTAAAGAGTATTGAAATTCCATTAGGTGTAAAAATCATTGAAAATTGTGCATTTGAAGACTGCAGCAGCTTAAAGAACCTCATTATACCAGACAGCGTAATTAGTATCGGGAGTGGTGCTTTTTATAACTGCAGCAGTTTAACAAGAATAATTATATCGAGCAGCGTGAGTCAAATCGGTACGAGTGCTTTTGAAGGCTGTGAAAGTCTTAAGGATATTATGCTTTCAGAGAACTTAACGAGCATTGCTGACAGGACATTCTACAACTGTAGAAATCTCACTGATATTACAGTTCCAAAAAAAGTCGCACGTATTGGGAAGAGTGCGTTTACAAATTGTATAAGCCTTACTGATATAATAATTCCGGATAGTACTAATTACATTGGGCCTGGAGCATTTTTGTTCTGCAACAGTCTTAAAAAAATCATCATTCCGGATTCTGTTACTGATATAGGCCATTATGTATTTTATGGCTGCGAAAACCTTGTTGATATTATTATTCCGGATAGGTTCGCTGGTTGTATTCAAAATGTCTTCAATGACTCTCCGTTCATAATTGACTAATAATAGGCGTATGTGAAACGCCGGAAGCCGCATAATTAATGTCTGCTCAATGACATTAATTCCACATAAGTAAGCCTGCGGATCACCGCCAAAAGGATGAAAGCCCGCAGAAAAGCCACACTCCGGAAGATGTATTGGAGGTATGCAAAGAATGTCAACTGTAAATAGAGAAATGTTTGAATACGGCTCAGCCTTAAAGATGGATGGACAATGCTCACCGAAAGGTGTAGATTCGCAGGTTAATTATAATGTTTTTATGGAAGATCGATATAATCATTTAGTTTCTCTAATTGATAAGGCAGAAAATCCGGAAGAGTTAAAAGAACTAAAATCCGGATTTATTTCCTTATCCGGATATAAGAAATCTGAAGAGTTTTTGAAAGAAGTTGAAAATAAATTAATGGGAATTAGTTTTCATGACGGTGGGAACTTGTATTCTTCAACAGAAAAGAATAAGGTAACGGAATGTTCTGAAGAATATGAAAATGATTGTAACGAAAGCGGGGACCTTACAAGAATTAAACAATTTATTAATGCAGAGATGGATGAAGAACTTATTGCGTGGAAACAGGAACGAAGAAAACGCATTGAAAAGAAGAAAGAGAAAACAAATACTCAATATCAAAAGCATAAAGATATAATTGCGAATAGAGAAGAAAGAATAAAAGATGAAATAAAAGAATTAAAAAAACAGCTGAATATAGAAAAAGGAGACACTTTCGAAAGCAAAAAAATCCAGAACAGGATATCTTTGTTGGAGTGTGTAATAAATGGACATGGTCAAATAGCCTTTGGCAGATATGAACAAGGTAAAGGCAATGAGGCTATCCTGTGGAGATTCTTAAAAACTGATGGAACGAAAGCACTTTTTATAAGTGAAAAGGGTTTGGACTGCCAAAGATATGATTCGCAAAAAAAGGATATTACATGGGAAAAATGTAGTTTAAGGCATTGGCTCAATAATGAATTTTTAAACAGTGCCTTTACATTAGACGAGAGAGCGAGAATCGTCAAAACAAGAGTGACAGCAGACAAGAACCCAAAATTCAATACAGATTCGGGGGAAGACACGATGGATAGGGTCTTTCTATTAAGTTTAAATCAGGAAGAAGAATTGTTTGATTCAGATGCTGACTGCAAGTGTGAACCCACAGATTATGTCAAAAAGCTGGGTGCGCTATTTGAATATGGACAGTGCTGGTGGTGGCTGCGGTCGCCGGGCTGTGTTTCGCGATATGCCGCTTATGTTAATGGAGGCGGCTCGCCAAATTACCATGGAAGTTATGTTAACTATACATTTTATGTGGTGCGTCCCGCTCTATGGATCGACTTGAATCTCTGATTTTGAGGGAAGAGGTCATATCATCATTAATGATTATCTGTGATATAATCGTCTTACAGGAGAAAAGATAATGAAAACATCATATATTGCGATCGATTATATTTGTAATCAAAAATGCAGATTTTGCCCCTGTTCAAAAGAACAGAGCAGATATCCATCTATATCGCTGGAAGAATTAAAAACGCTTGTAAGTGGGTTTATTGAGAGATCGCATATTGAAGAACTTGTAGTTTCAGGAGGGGAGCCTACGCTTCATCCTGATTTCATTTCTTTTTTAGAGTATGCTACTGATAAGGGGCTAAATGTTACAGTTCTTTCCAACGGCGAGAATTTCTATAACAGACATTTTGTTGAGAAACTGGCTTCTTGCGTTGATACTTCAAAAATTATGGTTACAACTACGATTCATAGCCAAATAAAAGAACAGCATGAATGGGTCAATCAGATAAGAGGAAGTTTCGACAGGTCGATCCGCGGATTATTAAATCTAATGGAACAGGGGATCAAGGTTACCATAAAACACTGTATTAATAAACAGAATAGAACAGATTTGAAAAAGTTTTATGAATTCATAGACTGTACATTTCCGGAAGAAGCAGATATTCAGCTCTGCAGCATAGATTACTGCGGACTTACTGAGGATGAAAAGAAAGACCAGATGGTCAGCTTCCCTGAAATAAAGCCATACATGGAGGAGATGTTCGATACATATATAGCAAACTTGGAAAAGGGAAGCAAAAGACACTTGTATTGTATAAATATGCCTTTGTGTGCTGCGGACCCTTATTACTGGGAATTTTTTGCATTTAAATCAGGAAATTATTCTAATTATGCGGCGCCAGTCGAAGCCGGAGAAAAGATACAGGCTGATGATGACGTTAAACCGATAACAGGAACATTTTGTGATGAGTGCAGAGAATGTATTGTTGAGGAAATATGCCCAGGTACTTATCGTACAGCTTTTGATTATTACGGGGGCCAAATTGTCAGAAAATATACGGAATGACTTCCAAAATAGCGGAGATTCTAAATAATGATTAGACAGTGGACTTTTAGTAAAGATAATGTTCATAAATATTTCCTTTCTCCTTACGTTTTTTGGGAGAATATTGACAATGTCATCATTATTGGCAGAAAAGAGAGAAATGATCGATTTGTCTGGGAATACAACACGGAGAAAAGCACAGCAATGTTTAAACGACTCGAAAATGGCATGAATTCAGATGAATTAAAAAAGGCTATTGCCAATATTACAGGAGAGTCTGATGCACTGGATTGGCTTTCGTTTTTTCTTCAGGAAGGAATTATTGAGTGATGGAACGGCTGGATGGATATCAAGTCTCTGGAACAGAGATTGTTTTTAAAGGTGCTTGGTGCTGTGTGAACGAAAAGAAAGCGGTGCTTTTAAATAATACCGGCCATATCATTTTGCTGGACAAGGAACTCTTTAACTCAGTAGTTAACAAAAGGATGGATGAGGACCTTGCTTTTAAATTGTTGCAGCGGGGATTTGCATATGTAAAAGGCTTGCCTGCCGATGATTATGAGGATGACATAGATATTAGCCCTCAGTTTTTTATGGTTGATTTCACAAATAGATGTAATATGGATTGTTCATATTGTCTGAGAGAGCGCGACAGACAGAACAGTAAGCCCAGGATCATCGACTATAAAATGTTAGATACAATTGCTGATTGTTTATCAAATTATTGTCAGAGCAATGGGATTGATCGCATAGTTATTCAGCCATGGGGAGGGGAACCTCTCCTCGAGAAAGATAAAATTCTCTATTTTCAGGATTTATTAATAGAACGTAAAGTCAATGCGGAATTCAGCATTGAGAGCAATGGCTTATTATTAAATGACAGTACGATAGAGGAATTCGCAAAAAGAAATATATTCGTCAGCATAAGCATAGACGGCTATCAAGAGATACAGGATTATCAGAGAAGATTGGTGGGGGGAAAGAAATCACACCCCTTAGTTTCAGATGCTATAAATCGTCTGAAAAAAACGGAAAAAGAGCATACAGCCGTTCTGGCGACGATTACAAAGTATTCTGCCGATAAAGTTGAGGATATTCTTGAGTATTTTGCTGTCGAATTAGGAATAAAAAGAGTCAAATTAAATTTCGTACATAAAAGTTCATTTGTTGACAATGAGAGCCTTTGCCTGAATCCGGAAGAGATCAGCGACTGCATAGAAAGATTATTCTATAAAGAGTTGGAACTTCTTAAAAGAGGTTATCAGATTTATGAATATAATATCTGTACTAAACTAAGGAACCTGGTTCTGAATGAAAAGGCCGATATCTGCGTGTGCAGAGGTTGTAACGGCGGAAAGAAAATGCTGACGATTGATTGCAAGGGAGACGTTTATCCTTGCGATGTGACGGATTATCCTGAAGAAAAAATCGGAAACATAAGCGATAAAAGAGATTTTATACAAATGGTTCAGGATTCTTTGGACCAAACTCCATATTTCATGAAAAAGCATGATGACAAATGTGATACATGTCCGTGGTATTATTACTGCAGAGGCGGCTGTACAGTGCATGTGAAATGTGCCGGAAAACCGGCGGGATCAATCGATGACATTGAATGTGCTACGAATACTGTTTTATATCCGCTGCTGGTAAAACTGATATTGGAAGAACCAGATATAGCTAATGCTTTGCTGGAACAGAATGCATTGGAGCTTATATAAGATGAAGAACAAGGATTTTTGGCATAAACGTTTTTCTGTCGGTCTGCCTTTGATGATCACAGCAGATGAGTTTCGGTCGTGTCTGGAAACGCATCATGATTATATAGATACGGTTTATCTTTCTTCGCCAATGGGAGATCGATTTCACGCAAGGGAGCAAATAGCAGAACAGCTTAAAAATAGAGAAAAAGTGGAGCTTTTTTGGAAGCTTGTGGAGATAATTAAAGATAAAAAATACGATATAAATCTCGAAATTGTCTTTAATACTCCCAAACTTATACCGGGAGATATAAAAGAAAGCAGAGAACTGTTTGATCAGCACGATATCAAGGTAGATAAGGTGGCAGTTCTGGATTCTATTGACTGGTATTATGATAGTGCTAAAGAGTATTTTCCTGAAGCAAAGATCGTGCAAAGCGTAAATAACATGAAAAATACTCCGGAAGGATTAAAGACTTATAAACATAAGTATGATGAGATAATTCTTGGGAGGCAATTGATCCGCAATACCGAAGCAGCTCGTACGGTAAAAAAATTGGGATCAAAATGTGTTTTGCTTCTTAATAATGGATGTTCGTTTATCTGCGGAGGATGCCGGGAAAAGGCTTATTGTAAGCGAATGTATGATAAAGCCAGGGAGATCCATTCTGCTGAATATTTATATGCACAGCAGAGTATTATGCCCTTTGAACTTCATGATGACTATTTTCCGCTTCAGTATTATGACTATTTTAAACTTGCAACAAGAAACGGCGATGCGGATTATATTAATAAAACATTAGACAGTTATGTGAATAATAAGACGGAAGAATATCTTGCTCAGGGAACTAAGTACTACCATCTTTGGGGAAAACTGGCGTGGCACATTCCGTATTATGATGAGTTTAACTTGGACAGAATCAGAGAAATCAAAAAGCAGATATGTGATTTTTCAGGTAGTGAATCTGAAAGGGTTTAACTATAAATCTATGAAAGGAGGAGAAGCAAATGAAAAAGATTGAAGTTTACTCTCAGAAGACAGGAAAGAAAGTTACTGTTAAGACTGTAAAGGCCAACGCAGGGTCATTCGGCTGGATTAAAACCGGATGGGCTAATGGCTGGAAAGCTCCTATCGACAAGTGAATCAAGTAAGATCTTGAAGTACGGAACAGGGCTGCCGTATAGAACCATTTACAGCGATTTGTGAATATGTGTGTATTACATAGGCATGGATCAAAGTGCTGTTTCTTTATACGGCAGCCTTGTTTTATGCTATTTCATAATTATTATCAATATTAGAGCCATAAAATCTGGAGTATATGCGTTAGGTGGAATGTTTTGGACAGCAAATTCTCTTTTTTAAACTATAAGAAAATACTGCTAGAGACGGACAGAACTATAAATGATATTTCTTCCTTATATATGCATAGAATTAATAGTGAATATGATTTTAATACAAGGAAGAAAGCAGCTTTATATTTTGAAAATAAGAAAACTATAGCCAGAATAAAAATGGGGTATATCTCAGATGAAAGGATGCCTCAGAAATTGTTGTTTGATGCAGACACAGAACGCCTATTATGTGAGCTTAATAATTATAAAAAGGAACTGGAAGTGTTCTACACATCACATGTTCGATACTTGTGGCATATGACTGATAAAACAGGACTTCAGAAGATTAATGCCTCCAGGAACTGTCGTGACGCTTTTCATAATGAAATCTTAGATGCTGTATTTGCTTCTTCAAGCTATGAAGGAAATCTTCTTTTTGCCGCCAGGGCAGTGGTCGGAAGTGCTTTCGTGCTAAAAAATCGAAAATGCATTTTTCCTGAGAATCCATTTTTAAGGGAATGTAAATTAAAAAAAACAGTATCCGAGTATTGCATAGCTGCAGATGGGTTTGAACCAACATTTGACTTCAGGTGTAATAAAATTGGAGAAGCCATAATACTCTTTAGTCGGGAGTGGACTCTTGAAAAGGAAAGTGTTAAAGGAATAGAAAATCAGATAGATGCACTCCCGGATGATTTTTTCTCTATATATGACAGCTACTGCTGTACTTCATTGAATCTGTGGAAAAATGTTTGTATGAGTCTTTACAACGCTTCCCCTGATCAAAAAAATCGAATACTGGATAAGCTTGTTCAGGATAAAGTATTAATTCATATATAATGACAAAAGAGGTGGATCTTGATATGAATGTTGCTATTTTAACATGGGGAGAGGAAGGAAAACGGCTTTATAACCTGCTGAGTTCTGACCTAAATCACGAATACCATGTGAAATGTATTGCTGAAGTATATAGTCATTTATGGGGATCTATTAAAAATGACAAAGGAGAAGAAATAAAAATTGGTTCATTAGCTCATGCGGTATTTATGTACAGGCAGAATCAAATTGACTATTTCATCGTTCCTTCACTTAATGAAAGCCCGAATGGAGAAACGATTGTCCGGAGAATCAAAAAATATGATATTCCGGAATCAGCGCTCTTATATGCTCCAATTACCATATTTAAGGACAGTACTTTAAGCGACGAAGAAAGAATAGCAAGTATTTGTTTATATAGAAAGCGCAAAGAACTGGATTATCTGGAGTTCCATGTCACAGACCACTGCAATTTAAACTGTAAAAATTGTTCAATGTTCAGCGGTCTGGTCGAGGGTGAAGTTTTTGCGGATTATGAAAAAACTCGAGAAGGTTTATTAAAACTAAAATCATTTTTCGATCATGTCAAAGTCTTTAGAATACTCGGAGGCGAACCTCTCCTTAACGATAGGCTTGAGGACTATATTTCTCTTGTCAGATCACTTTATCCCTATACTGATATAAGAGTCATCACAAATGGTATTCTGGTCAGAAGCATGAAACAGTCATTGATAAAGTCTCTTAAGGAAAATAAAGTCTCTTTTATTGTAACGGGTTACCCTGCATTGGAAAACATACACGATGATGTTGCGGAATTTTTGCGAGCAAACGAGATCAGTCATGTTGTAGGGCCAACTATTTATAGATTTATGAAAATATACAATAAGGAAGGAGACTCGGATCCTGAAGCGGCTTTTTGTCATTGTAATTGGCGTGGGACTTGTGCGAACATTAAAGAGAACAAAATAGCGACATGCTTTGTACCATTCGTGCTGCCATATCTTGTTAACCATTTTGATTTGGGACAGGTCAGGGACGATACAATTGATCTTTTTGGGGAAGGACTCACTACGGAAGCACTATTTGATAGACTTAATCAGCCTATGGATGCATGCAGATACTGTACACAGAAGAGAATAATTGTGGATTGGGAGTTGATGGATAAGAACTCCAAGAACCGCATAGAAGATTGGACTGTATGACAGAGGATTATATATGTTTGAAAAAGACGTTGTAATTCCGGACAGAGATAATAAAACCTCTCGATTGCAGCTGGAATTGCTTAAAAAAACTGTATTTGGAAATAATAAAAAGAAGGTTATTAAAAACCTTGAAGTTTGGAATGGCATTCACTGTATGTTCAACTGTAAATATTGCTTTAGGGCAATTCCGTTTGTGACCCAAAAGCCATATGATATCAATTTGATGAAACAAGACTTTCGTATTCTTTCCCAAATAGCAGACATCAAGGATGTCACAGTAGGAGGCGGCGATCCATTTTACTTCCATAAAATGGACGAACTACTTCCATTTCTTTTTAGAGACATAAAGGTACAGACAGTTACGATCAGAACAAATGGGTTAACAATTCCTTCGGATACAGAATTGGTACTATTGAATAAATTTAGAGATACTGCTTTGGTCTCCTTGCAGATAATGGCATCTTCCGGAGTACTATTTGAACGAATACTGGAATTTCAAAAGAAATTAGATTATGCTGACGTGAACTATCTGTGTGTCGATCAAACAGCAAGCGGATTATGGACTGACTGCGGAAGGCCAAGTAAGAGGCATCATTATCAATCGGCAAGACGTTCATATCTGGAATGTGAAATAAAGAGACACCCTACATTATTCGACGGTATTTTGTACGGATGCCCGCGGGGAGTAAATTACAGGGAGATAACAGGTAATGAACTCCCGCATTATGAAATGTTGAATCTCAGGATGAGCAGAAATATGAATATTGCAAGAGCTTTGTTTGAAATCGTCACAGAGTCAGAGGAATACAGAGAATATTGCAGATGCTGTCTGGGAAGATCCGCCCGCAATCCTTTAAGATGCTCAAGCGATGAAAAATGGACTTCGTGACCGTAGAGGGGAATACTGTGTGATAACTATTCCAAATGTCTGTAATGTGTAACTGCTGAACGTTTTATATAAAATTAAAGATTAATATGTTTTATGGATTATGAGAAGATAAGCTTTTATGAAGAGATACTTAAGCAGTATCGTATAATGTATGCAGATAAGGATGTCCCTTTATCTTATTTTGAAATATGGACCGGGCAATGTTGTACTTTAAGATGCCGGGATTGCTGTCATTTGATCCCAAAAGTAAAGCAGCGCATCTATGATATTGAAGCTCTTATTGAGGACTACACGAGGGTTGCGGATGTATGTGATATTGAATGCCTGTCAATAGTTGGAGGCGAGCCTTTTACTCATCCTGAACTGGCAAAACTTCTGCGAAGCGTAAAGGATAATCAAAGAATTAAATCGGCAAAGATTATTACAAACGGAACTATTAAGCCGAATCCTGATATAATAGCGGCTTTGAAGGAACTTAAGGGAAAATTTGAAGTACATGTAGATGGGTATAGGATCAACGAGAAAAAAGCCTTTGACTTTTTCGAATTGCTGGAGAACGAAGGAATTCCTGTACAGCTTTCAAATTATAAGGCATGGAAATGGAAGCGTCTTGATCCGCCTGATGGTGTTACTTTTACACCGGAGCAAACAAAGAGAAATTTTGAATACTGCTGGGACAAGAAGTGTGTATCTTTGGCGGAGGGAATCCTGCACTCCTGCTTCAGAGGAATTGTATCTGAGGAAGTATATGGCCTTCCGATGAATGATTATGAAGATATTAGAATAAACAGCTATGATGACCCCATAGAACTCAGGGCTCGTATTGCAACAGCTATTCACAGGAATATGTATAAAGAATACTGTTTGAAATGCTCGGGAATGAGCAGATATAACTATGATGAGGTAGAACCCGGCATTCAGATGACAACCAGGTGAAGAACTAATGGATTGTAAATTGACTCTTGGAATACTGATAACCAGGCAATGCAACTTTTCCTGTGGCCATTGCATGCTTTCGTGTACCGGTAATCAATCATTGATCAGTCATCCGGTACTTATGCGATTCTTTGAAATTGTTGGAAGGCTGCGTCCCAACACGGTTTCTATCCTCGGCGGTGAGCCTTCACTTTTTATAGATACCGTAGAAGAAATCGTAAAACATGTTAAGCCGTATTGCCGGGAAATCCGAATGCTCAGTAACGGAAGTTTCCTTCTGAACACAGAGAAGGAAAAACGTATCCGTAATATGGACATTATAGTTAGGATCACTGATGATGAATATCATAGGCAATGGTGGCCGAATGGCTTTGAAGAAAAATTGTATTCGTCAGGATATACTATTGTGAGACATAACTTTGGCAGTGATATGTTTCCTGTAGGAAGGGCTTCTGAGAAATATAAGTACTGTTCTTACAGTATGCCATGTACTCTTCTCTTAGGAAGTATGGCAGAAGAGCGCGACAATGAGAGACGTATAATGATACAGATGGATGGTGGAGCTAACCTCTATTGTCCGACTTTAGAGGCAACTTTGGCAAATGTCTTTGAAGATGAGATTACTTATGAACTTTTGACCAAAAGGGAGAAAATCCTGCGGAATTACCTTTTTTCAAAAGTAATCAAAAATCCCTCTGATTTATATGTTAATAAAACATGCAATGAATGTCCGAATTATAGAGTTACCCGAAACTATATTTATTATATGGATAAAAAAGTCGCGGATTGTGATAGTTTGTCAGGAGAAGAGAGAGAGATGGACGGCAATATTTTAAATAATATATTGATAAAAGAGTATTGGGGTAAATATTCGCAGTCGCAAAGAGGGAAAATAATCAGCAGGATCGCGAGGAACTATGGGATCAGTTCATGCATAGTTAACAAAGACATAATGATATCGTCGAATGAAAGTTGGACGTATGAACTTCCGACATATGGCATTTCAAACCAGAATAACTCCGGAAGATGCTGGCTTTATGCTGCACTGAATGTTCTGAGACAGACAGTGAATAAAAAATATGAGTCTGATAAATTCTTTTTCTCTGCAAATTATCTTGCCTTCTATGATTTACTTGAGAAAGCCAATTATTTTTTGGATATGATGATAGATTTGGCGCCCCTTGACGCGTCCGACCGCACAGTTACTGAGATTATTAAAAATCCCGTACAGGACGCCGGCCAATGGCATTATTTTGTCGATCTTGTGAAAAAATACGGTCTCGTTCCTGATTTGGAGATGAAATCTACTGCATGCTCATTGGACACGTCAGAAATGATTGGACTGCTGAACAGAATGCTCAGAAAGGATGCAGCAGAAATACGGGATCATTATCGAAAGAATAGATTTTTAACCAAAGATGGCAGGGAAAAGAAAGACATGCTATATAGAGTTTTTCGCCTGCTTGCAATATGTTTGGGTGAACCCTGTGGAACAGTTGGTGAAGTCCATATTGGCAATAAGATATTCCAAAAAGGAATGACGCCTCAGGAATTTGCTATTGAGTGTATAGGATCTATGGATCAGTTTGATGAATATATACCGCTTATTAATGATCCCATGAGGTGTCGGTCATTTGATATGTGTTATGAAATAGAATATCGAAAAGGAATGTCTGACGGATCGAACGTTCGGCTCCTCAATGTCCGCATGGATGAGATGGAAAAACTAATTATGACTCAGCTCTCTGACGGCAATCCCGTTTGGATCGGCGCGGATATGTCATTTTTTGTCGATAAAGAGAGAGAATTTTGCGATGAGTCGGTGATGGATATAAACAGTCTGATTCTCCAGAACATGCAGATGGAAAAAGGGGACGCGTTAGAACTTCAGGTTTCACAAATGACTCATTCAGTTGTCTTAAAGGGCTTTAAAACAGATGAAAGTGGGAATCCTGTGAAATGGATCGCTGAGGACTCTCATGGGACAAATGCAGATAGGAAGGGAATGCTGACTCTTACTGAGGATTTTATGAAAAAATATGTCTATGAGGCGGTAATACTTCGGAAATATCTTAAACCATCCCAGATAAGTATTTATGAAGGTGAGGCAGAGAAACTGCCGAGATGGGATCCGATTGGAGTATTGGCAAGATGAGAAAGTGGAAATCCGACAGAATAGAAACGATATTTGCTCATTCAGCTGAAGAGGAGCATGCCGAAAAAATAAAGGCTGTGCTAAAAGACTATTACCCGGAACTTGATCCCCGGGAACAGCGAAGTCTTCCTGAGATTTTGGACAAGCTCTCAGCCTGGAAAGAGTTTGATGACTTCAGCAGTATTATAAACGGACTAAGAAGTGAGGTCTTATACAAGAGCAGAGTGCATGGAATATGGCATATTGAACGTACAGCTCTGTGGTGTGGTATCCTTTGCATGGAGCTCGGCGTTAAAGGGCGGATGATGGAACTCTGTACTGTCTCTGCACTGTATCATGATATTGGAAGAATAGATGAAAGAGAAGATGGAGAACATGGCAGGAGAGGTGCAGAACTGTTTAAGAATGCCTTTCCGGAATATACAGGCCGGGAACGGGATTTGATATGTGCGCTAATAGAAGCACATTCACTCAATGACAGTGATAGCGGTAATATTATGGAAAAGTTTGCCTTAAATGACTATGAACCGGAATACCAAATGCTGCTTAAAATTCTAAAAGATGCTGACGCCTTAGAACGATTCCGTCTCACAGAACATTCACTGGCTACACATTATTTAAGGAATAAAATATCTCTTTCCTTTGTGGGAGCTGCGCTTGATATGGTTTTATACCAAAATAATAACAATGAATAAAAAAAAGGACTTATATTATTCAGGTAAATATATTGCTAACGTTTTCAAATATTCAAAAAAGAAAATTAATCTTTTCTTCTTAGAGGTATGGACGGGCAAGTGTTGTTCTCTGCGCTGCAAGGATTGCGTACACATGATTCCGTATCTTAAGCCGGTGTTGTTTGATATTGATAGCTTAATACGTGATATCGAAATACTCTCACAATTTTGCACGGTTAATTACCTTTCTATTGTTGGCGGTGAACCTCTTACAAATCCTGATCTTTATAAGCTGGTTGATTATATCGGACAAAATCCGGATATTACCTTTTGTAAGCTTTTAACTAATGGAACAATCATGCCCAGCCAAAGGCTCATGGAGTCAATGAAAGCCGCAGGGAAAAAGTTCATAGTACATGTGGATCAGTATCCGGGAACTGAAGAAACTTCAACAATGATCTATCAGAAGATCGCATCAGCCGGGATAAGGTGTATTACTCTTCGACACAGTGTATTCAAAGAAATGCACTGGAAATATTTGGGAGGCGTTGATCAAAAAACGCTTCCTGAAGATATGAGCCAGGATATTTATAGAAGCTGCGGGCTCCGTGGCTGTTATACTCTGGCGGATGGTGAATTTACAGCCTGTCCCAGGGGAATAACAACTGAGGAAATATATGATGTTCCTAAGAATAAATGGGAGAATATCAACATCCGAAAGCTGCCCAATAATGTATGGGGCAGGGCACGTTTGGCAACTTCTATCGATCAGGGGATTTATAAGGATTATTGCAGGAATTGTCTGGGTATTACTGAACTCAATCCTCTTACTGTTGATGCAGGCGTTCAATTAGAACTGAGAGATGTATCTCATGAATAGAATGGATGATGCGATTAGAGCTTTTGAGAAGAAACTTGATTCTTGTGGCGACAAGAAAGAAATAAGAAGTGCTGACTTTGTATACCGCTATCGAGTATATACTGTATCGACTGAAAGTGCATTACGGGCAGTCGGAAGAAAAAAGAAAGAAGCTGCTTTAATACGGATGATGGGAGCGCAGCTGGAGGAAAAATTCTTAGAAGAGCCGCTCGATTATGTAATGGAAATAGTCAAGCAAATTGGAGCACCGGTTTTGGATGAGATTGAACGACTTCGCCATATAATGAGTGGAATTCTGGCAAAAGAAGGGGAACTTATTCACTTTTCAGGAGAAAACGGTTTGCCTGAGATAAAGGCTCTTTCTTCAAAGCCTAATATGTATGGCACTGAGAATCGGAAATGTGTATTTGCAACTTCTGATGAAACATCAAAAGCACTATATGCTGCAAGGGTCACTGCCGGCGGAATGACAGTTGACCGGGAAAAATGCATTTTTAAGAATGATCCTTTTTCCGGGTATCGTGAAGGAGAGTATATTTTAAAAAAGCGCGCTTATGCATATATTCTTAATCCGGAGGATTTTATGCCTGTAATAGACTTTACAGTTGACAAAGTCGGAAAGTGCCATATCCATTTTGAAGGGGAGTGGATGTCTGAAAAAGAAAGCGTAAGACCTAAAGCTTGCTTTGAAATTGACTCGGTGAAAGAAAGCTCATTTGATGGAATCGAATTGTTGTATGAGTCAGCGGATGGCAGTACAGTTCCGGTCTTGAGCATGTAGGCCCGAAAGTCTCATAGATTTGCTTTGTGTTGCAGTTGTTAAATATAACAAATAAAAAGAACCCGAAAGGCCTTTTTTTTACGGGCTTTTCGGGTGCTTTCTTCGTAGCGAGAGGGGGACTTGAACCCTCGACACCGCGGGTATGAACCGCGTGCTCTAGCCA
>AUXO015858438.1_pt1 | contig 22169 bp, 19 predicted proteins | sample 768731 | NCBI WGS metagenome assembly AUXO01 (sample SAMN02715735, study PRJNA202380) | gut metagenome | biome: sheep rumen | host: Ovis aries | place: New Zealand: Palmerston North | reverse complement strand
TTTCTTAACAGATTTTTACACCTTTTGAAAGCCCGATTTTTGGTGATTGGGGATTTTAGAAGTAACTTTGCATTGTGGAAATGAAGGAGGGGTGAGAGGTGAGAGAATAGCTACGGCAACTGGGATCTTTGACATGATTAGAGAAAGAGAGGTGAGAGGTGAGGGGTGAGAGGTGAGAGAAATATGGGAAACAATCAGAAATTGATTCCGAAATCCAAGTTGAAACATCCCGTATGCGTGTCTTGAAAACTGTCCTTGCCCACGTTAGCCAAACCAATGTCGTAACTGGCTCCTAAGTAAAAGATGTCGAACCCCACACCACATCCCAACTTGATGCCTGCATCGAAACGACGGAAGTTGTCTGCATACTTATCGCCAAAACTGCTATAGGCTGCACGATTGTTGAAATCCTTGATTTTCCCACCTACTCCACATGACACGTAACCACCCATGAATGGCTCTATCGTGAAGTTGCTCGCTGGATAAAATTTATATTTCAACACCAAAGGAACCTCCAAGTAGTTCATGTTATAGGTGAACTTATCCGAACCACTGCCACTCTTGCCACCCTTCTCAGTGTAATACAGTCCTCCCTCCACATACAAAGGCGTTCCATGAACCATCTGCGTACCAGCCACGAAGCCCACATTCAACCCTGTCTTCACTTTGCTGCCATCGAGGTAAGGCGAGTCGGAATTAACCGTAGCCAGCCCCATTCCCACACGAAACCCGCAATAGGAATCTAAGGAATGATTTCCCTATTTCTCATCGGGATTTGGAACCGCGAAGCAATTCTACCAACTCACGCATTCCCTCCGATGCTCCTTTGCGGATATGATGGAAATTGGCGAGTCCTCCATTGGGAACGGGATTAGGGTCGATGAGATAAATGGGGCAACCCGTGGGGACATACCTCACCAGTCCTGCGGCTGGATAGACATTGAGGCTCGTACCGATAATCACGAAGATGTCGGCAGTGCTTGCCTCTTCAGCAGCTGGAGCTATCATGGGCACACTCTCACCAAAGAATACGATATAGGGACGGAGCAAGGAGCCATCGCCAGCCTTCTCGCCAACAGCCACCTCACAATGGTCTTCAGGCAACTCACGCACATAACGCTCGTCAAACTGGTCGTAACTTGAACACACCTTGGCAAGTTCTCCGTGTAAGTGAATCACATGGGTGGAACCAGCCCGCTCATGCAGGTTATCTACGTTTTGAGTAACCACGCAAACGTTGAAATCCTTCTCCAGTTCAGCCACCAACTTATGCCCGTCGTTGGGCTTGGCAGCATAAAGTTTCTTGCGGAGCATGTTATAGAAATTAGTGACCAAAGTGGGGTTAGCCAACCATCCCTCATGACTTGCCACTTGCTCCACGGGATAGTTTTCCCACAATCCGTCAGAGCCGCGGAATGTCTTAAAGCCACTCTCCACAGACATTCCAGCACCGGTTAAGAATACGATTTTTTTCATGATATTTCAGTTTTATGTGATACTTTTCCTTATTAAAATTAGGCTCTTATACATCGCAAAGATAGACATTTTGCACAACAACACCAAGTTTTTTGAACAAAAACACGCCATCTTCTACACATAAAAATACTAATAATCATGAAATACTCGTTAAATTTCAGTTTATTTCGCAAGAATTAAATAGAAAAGTATTAATTTTGCACGTTTTAAAAATCATATTATATTAATTAAGGTAAAAAAGAATGGATAAAGTAAGTTATGCTTTGGGGCTTGGCATCGGTCGCCAACTCTGTGACATGGGTGCAAAGTCTTTAAACATAGATGATTTTGCCCAAGCCATCAAAGATGTGATTGCAGGCAAGACTCCACAGATAGGAGAGCGTGAGGCACAAGCCATCGTACAGGATTTCTTCGCTAACCAGGAGAAGCAACAACGTGCAAAGGCTGCCGAGAAGTTTAAGGAAAACAAAGCCAATGGCGAGAAATACCTGGAAGACAACGCCAAGAAAGAGGGTGTACGCGTGTTGCCAAGTGGATTGCAATATATGGTTCTGAAAGAAGGCAAGGGCAAGTCGCCCGTGGCTACCGACCAGGTGAAATGCCACTATGAGGGTATGTTGGTAGATGGAACGCTCTTCGACAGCTCCATCCAGCGTGGACAACCAGCCACGTTCCCACTGAATGGTGTGATAGCAGGATGGACAGAAGGTTTGCAACTCATGCAAGAGGGAGCCAAGTATCGTTTCTTCATCCCTTACCACTTAGGATATGGAGAGCGTGGCGCTGGTCAGTCTATCCCTCCATTTTCTGCGCTGATCTTCGACGTGGAACTGATAGAAGTGATTTAAGAATCAATCATTAATATACAAAAAACGAAATGAAAAAGTTAACAATTGTAGCAGCGGTAGCTATTGCCGCAGCATCAATCACGGGTTGCGGCAACCCTACACCAAAAGCCGACTTGAAAAGTGACGTAGATTCTATGAGCTACGCAATGGGTCAGTCTCAAAGCCAGGGATTGAAAGATTTCTTGGTACAACGCATGGACATTGACACCGCTTACATCGACGAGTTTATCAAAGGTTTGAACGACGGAGCCAATGCTGGTGACGACAAGAAGAAGGCTGCTTACTATGCAGGTATCCAGATTGGACAACAGATTGCCAACCAAATGGTAAAGGGCATCAATCACGAGGTATTCGGCAAAGACACCACCAAGACCATCTCTATGAAGAACTTCATGGCTGGCTTCGTGGCTGGTACCACTGGCAAAGACCAGAAGATGACCATGCAAGAGGCTCAGACCGTGGCTCAGGTGAAGATGCAAGAAATCAAGAGCAAGAACATGGAAAAGGAATATGGTGCCAACAAGACCGCTGGCGAGAAGTTCCTTGCTGAGAATGGCAAAAAGCCAGACATCAAGACCATGCCTGTAGAGATTACCCAACCAGACGGAAAGGTTATCAAGTCGTTCATCCAATACAAGGTGCTCACCGAGGGCAATGGTCCACTTCCCAAAGATACCTCTATGGTAACGGTACACTATGAGGGTAAGACCATCGACGGCAACGTATTCGACAGCTCTTACAAGCGTGACGTTCCCGTGGCTCTTCGTGCCAACCAAGTAATCAAGGGATTCACCGAGGCTTTGGTTCACATGCCTGTAGGTTCTACATGGGAAGTTTACATCCCACAAGAATTGGCATACGGCGAGCGTGAGCAAGGACAAATCAAACCTTTCTCACCACTGATCTTCAAGATTGAGTTGCGTGCCTTAGGTAACAAGACGAAATAATCACACTACGATGAAAAAGATTTTTATTTTAAGTATGGTGATTCTCGCAAGTGCCTCTTTCGACACGGCATTTGCAGGAAAGAAAAAAGACAAGAAGAACAAAGAGCAAGCCGCACAGGTGGAAACGGTGGCTCAAACCGTGGAACCCGTGATATTGGCTACCACATCCGACTCACTGAGCTATGCAGCCGGAAAGACTGCTACCGACGGATTGTTGCCTTACTTACAACAGCAATTGCATGTGGACACGGCTTACATGGACGACTTTACCAAGGGATTTGAGGAGGCTTTCAACAAAGTGGACGATCCCAAGTACTTGGCTTACATGGCTGGTTCGCAGATAGCTCAGATGGCTAAACAGCGCATCTTGCCTTCTATGCAGAATAACTTTGAAGGGTCTGACATCAAACTCTCAGAGGAGTTGTTCAACAAGGGCTTTATCGCTTCTTTGAAGAACGACAACAGCGTATATGCTGATTCTACCGCAAGAAAGCTCTTCGTATCACGTAGCGAAGCCATCAAGAAGGCACAAGAGGCTGAATACAAGGCTAAGAACGAAGCATGGCTGAAGGATAATGCCACGAAAGAAGGGGTGAAAACCACTGAGAGCGGATTGCAATACAAGGTGATTACGCAAGGCACAGGTGCCAAGCCACAGAAGACCGACAAGGTGGTGGTGAAGTATGAGGGAAAGATGATCGACGGAACAGTGTTTGACAGTTCGTACAAACGCAATCCACAGACCAGCACTTTCCGTTGCGACCAGGTAATCAAGGGATGGACCGAGGCTCTTACCATGATGCCCGTGGGCAGCAAGTGGGAACTCTACATCCCCGAAAACTTGGCTTACGGTGAGCGCCAGGCTGGACAAATCAAGCCCTACTCTACCTTGATCTTCACGGTAGAACTGGAAAACATCGAGGCTGAGAAAAAGGAAGCTGAAGTGAAAACCGACGCGAAGAAGCCAGCTACAACCAAACCAGCTGCCAAAAAGCCAGCAGCAAAGAAGACAACTGCTAAAAAGTAATCAAAAGTTGTCATTATTAGGGATTTTTCAAGCCCTTATATATCAAAATGCACGGATTTTAAAAAAAATTCCGTGCATTTTGTTGTTTATATCATGATTTTTGCCTACTTTTGCTTTGTAATAAAAAAGATATAATAAAAGATATGGACAAGATTGATAAACTTGACAAGAAAATCCTAAGCATTCTATCAAAAAATGCACGAATACCTTTCAAGGACGTAGCGGCAGAATGCGGTGTTTCAAGAGCAGCCATCCACCAAAGGGTGCAACACCTTGTAGAAGACGGAGTGATTACAGGTAGCGGCTTCGACATCAACCCGAAGAGCCTCGACTACAACACCTGTACCTACGTAGGACTGAACCTGGAACGAGGAAGCATGTATAAAGACGTGGTGCAACAACTGGTTGACATCCCCGAAATCGTGGAATGTCATTTCACTACTGGTCCATACACCATGTTGCTGAAACTCTATGCCCGTGACAACGAGCAACTGATGGACTTGCTCAACAACAAATTGCAAGGCATTCACGGAGTGGTTTCTACAGAGACACTCATCTCGCTCGAACAAAGCATCAAACGAGAGATTCCCGTACAGGTAGAGGAATAGGGGGCAACATCTATCATGGAGAATTTCAATCTGCAATCGCATCTTGATGCCATCTACGAGTCTTTCCCTGAGGCTACACACCAACCCATCATCGGCATTACGGCAAACTTTACGGGTGAGGATGCGGCTCTACGCAGCAAATATTACATGCAGGTGGTCGAGGCTGGAGGTACGCCTATCATCATCCCACCTGTCAACGACAAGGATGTCATCGTCAACACACTGGAGCAGATAGATGGTCTGTTGCTCTCAGGTGGCGGTGACTATAATCCTCTTTGGGCAGGCGAAGAACCTCAACCTCAATTGCAGGGCATTAACTCTGCACGCGACTTGCCTGAGCTGCTGATTACCCAACTGGCTTTCAACAGACAGATTCCCATCTTAGGCATTTGCAGGGGAATACAAACCTTGGCAATGGTACTCGGTGGACACGTTACCCAACATATCCAAGAGAAAAAGCCTGAGACTCCCGCTAAAAACGGAAGGGGTTCCAGTAAGGCTGCCGCCAACGCTGAACCGATTCCCTTGATTAAGCATAGCCAAGATGCAAGTCGGGAGGAACCGTCACATAGCGTTGAAATCGTCAAAGGCTCTATATTGGGAAAGATTTACCAAAGCGAGAAAATTTTCGTCAACTCTTTCCACCATCAGGCAGTAGACAACCCTGGCAATAGATTCAAGGTAACGGCTCAGTCGCCGGATGGAGTGATAGAAGCCATCGAGAGTAGTGAACACAAGCCCATCATGGGTGTGCAATGGCACCCGGAATGGTTGGGAAGTGATGGTTGCAAATTGTTTAAATGGCTGGTTGACCAAGCCAACAATTTCCATGTAGCCAAGAGATTGCACAAGCGAATACTCACCCTCGACACGCATTGCGACACACCGATGTTCTTCTCGCAAGACATCAACTTCAGTCATCGTGACTCACGCATCCTCGTTGATTTGCATAAGATGACGGAAGGACACCAAGACGCGACCATCATGGTGGCTTATCTTCCCCAACCCAAGCTGGGCGAGTCGTTCTCGTCGAAAGTGTCGTTTAAGGTTGACGGACCCTTTGCTTACGCCAACCTCATCTTCGACAAGATAGAAAGCATCGTCAAGCAAAACAGCCAATACGTGAGCCTTGCCCGAACAGCTGCCGACCTCTATGAAGACAAGCGGAAAGGGCGTAAGAGTATCATGTTTGGCATTGAGAATGGCTTGGCTCTGGAACACGACATCCAAAACATCAAACACTTTGCACAAAGAGGTGTGGTCTATATCACGCTTTGTCACAATGGAGACAACGACATCTGCGACTCGGCTAAGGGATGCAACACCAATGACGGCTTAACGCAATTTGGCGAGAAGGTGATCAAGGAGATGAACAACTGTGGCATCATGGTTGACTTGAGCCATGCTAACGAGAAGAGTTTCTACGATGCTATCGAGGCAAGCAGTATGCCCATTGTGTGCAGCCATTCCAGTTGCAGGGCTCTCTGCGACCATCCCCGTAACCTCACTGATGACCAAATGCGGGCTTTGGCTCGTAGTGGTGGAGTGGCACATATCACTCTCTACAACGGATTCCTTCGTGCCAAGGGCGAAGCAAGCATCATCGACGCTATTGCTCACTTAGAACACGCCATTAACATCATGGGCATTGACCATGTAGGACTGGGTACGGATTTCGATGGTGACGGTGGCGTAAGCGGCATTGCCAACTCTTCTGAGCTGATTAACTTCACCTTGCACTTGCTTCGTCGGAAATTCAGCGAACGAGATATTCAAAAGATATGGGGAGGCAATTGGCTACGCATCATGACGAAAGTTCAGAACGCTAAAAGATAAACAATGAAGAATAAGAAAATCAATATGAAAGTTGTCCTCGTAGCAGTGGCTCTCTTACTTGCCATCAGCATCAAACCGCTCATGAATATTTTCCATCATTCAGACGAGTCGTTTGAAGTGGAAGAGACGGTGAAGGTGGAACCAGTAGGACCAACTTTCAACGCTGACTCTGCCTACGCATTCGTGCAGGCTCAATGTGACTTCGGACCACGTGCCATGAACACGGAAGGACATGAGAAATGCCTTCAGTGGATAGTAGAGAAGTTTAAGGCTTTCGGTTGTAAGGTAACCACGCAGAAGGCTGACTTGCAAGGCTATGATGGTACCATCCTGAAAAGCACCAACATCATGGCACAATACCAACCGCAAATCACTACACGTATCTTGCTTTGCGCTCATTGGGACAGTCGCCCTTGGGCTGACAACGATCCCGACTCTGCCAATTGGCACAAGCCGATTCTTGCCGCCAATGACGCAGCCAGCGGAGTGGGCGTGATGATGGAGATTGCTCGTCTGCTCCAACAAGAAAAAGACTTCCCGTTAGGTGTTGACTTCGTTTGCTTCGATGCAGAAGACTGGGGAACGCCACAATGGTACAATGGAAACGTAGAAGGCGAGACATGGGCACTTGGCGCTCACTATTTCTCAGAGAACTTGCCTGAAGGGTATGAAGCACGGTACGGTATTTTGCTCGACATGGTAGGCGGACAAGGTGCTAAGTTTTACCGTGAAAAAATGTCTAAGCAATATGCCAATGCCATCGTGAAGAAGGTATGGAAGGCAGCCCGACAAGTGGGATATGGTAGTTACTTCCCCAAGAGCGACGGTGGCTATATCACTGACGACCATGTGCCAGTAAACCAGAAGGCAAACATTCCCACCATTGACATCATCCCTTATTATCCGGATTGCGCACAGAGTTCTTTTGGTCCTACGTGGCACACGCTCGACGATAATATGGAGCATATCGACAAGAATACACTGAAGGCCGTGGGACAAACACTCATCCAAGTGTTGTTCACGGAAATGGATTCGTAACATCCATGGAGGAAACGTTTGCTTATCTCTTAGTGACTACCATCATGGGAATCCTTCATCAAGAAATTACTCGGACGCAAAATGTGACAAATGACTTACTTCACGTATTTCCGCTTTTCCAACCATAACTGGAAGAAGTGGTCATAGACATAGTATTCATCGTTCTCCTTGGTCACAAAGTCTTTCTCCAACAATCCTCTGAGGGCAGAAACCGCACTACTTACCGACGGTAGCCGATATTTACGCACAAAACTGCCGCTTGTTATTCCCTTGGCTCTTCGTTCCGATGCAATAGCTAAGAACATTCCACGCTGCTTCTCAGACATTTGGCTAAATAACATCTCGTAGTATTCAGAACTTAGGTCGATGATATAGTTGATGGCATCGTCAATCATGCCGATATGGCATATACCACCATTCTCCGTAGTCAGGAACAAGACATTCATCACCCTTTGCAAACATGAGGTAACACCATCGAAACGAGAATACACCTCATGGATGACATCCTTGTCAAGAGACTTCCCGTATTGCACAAACAAACGTTCGGCAAAAATGGCATACTTGTCCTCTGGAATCGGTTTCAACCCCATCGTGATTACCGATTGGTAGAATGGACGGGAAGGCGACATGAACATCTCGAACATCAAATGTCGCTTGGAACCGGAAAAGAGGAAGGTGGCATTTGGACAACGCTGGACGTGTGTTCGCAAAGCCGCTTCAATATTTTCCCCATTAGGATAATCGACGATTTTCTGAAATTCATCAATAGCAACAAGACACGGCTTTTCAGCTGAAGACAAATAGCTGAAAATCTCGTCGAGTGTTGTAGAAGGATTCACGTAAGCCCCCATTCCTATTCCCCATACGGGATTGCCGTTGATGTCGAATGATATCTGTTGTTGAACAGAGTGCAGACAACTATAAAAACGCTCCCATACCTTGCGCCCAAAAGGTTTCAGTTCCTCGAAAATGGCTTGTCCGAGAACATCGACGAAATCACCCAACGAGTTTGTCGCATAGATGTCAATAATGAACGTATAATACTCTCCTGCTATGGTTGGTTGGGCAAAACAATGGTGAATCAAGTCGGTTTTCCCAAGTCGGCGCGGAGAAATAAGCGCCATGTTGTTCCCATTCGAAAGCAACTGGACTAAGTCATTGGTTTCTTTTTCCCGATCGCAGAAAAACTCAGGACCAGTATAACCTTTTGTTACAAATGGATTTACCATAATCTATCATTTCTATTCCGCTACAAAAATAATCATTTTATTTCAATTATCAAAAAAATAATTATCAAAAGTTTGATAATCATAATTAGGATAAATTCTTTAAGTTTCGCATTTGCTCAACTTCCTTGTAGTTGAGGAGTTTCAAGAAGTTAAGAAGTAAAGATAAAACAAGCAATTCACCAAAATGCCCGGTAAAACCGCTCATTTTGGTGAATTGCTAATTATTAATTATGAATTGTGAATTATTAATTATGAATTGTGAATTGTGAATTGTAAATTGTAAATTACTTTCCCTGAATCACCACTTTTCCACTCTTCAATCCATCTCCGCCAACAACCACTTCAATCTTTCCAGCCTTGTTGGTACTCTTCACGACAAGCAGCGCCCTACCCTTCCAGGCATGATGCGTGTTGTCGGTGTATCCATCCAAATCCTTAGGATCAGCATTTCCGAATCCCACGATGGTTCCCGCACCCTTCACGGTAGCGGTCAACAAATTATTCGCAACGGGATTTTTCACGCCGTTCTCATCCAATAATTCTACAGTGATATAAACCAAGTCCTGTCCATCCGCTTTCATTTGCTGACGGTCGGCAGTCAATCGAACACTCTTCGCCTCGTTGGCGGTCTTCAGCGTCACACTCTCCTTCTCCTGTCCGTTCTCAACGCCAACGGCGCGCAACGTACCAGGTTGGTAAGCCAACGTAAATGTCGCCTTGTTCTCTGCCACCGCCTTCTCGCCAATGAGCTGGTCGTTCAGGTAGAGTCTCACGTTGGGATAGTGGGCATACACCTCCACATCCACGTTCTTCCCTTCATGTCCTTTCCAGTTCCAGCACTCAAACGTGGGCCATGTGCTCCATTGTGACTCGTGCACTTTCCCCACATATCCGTCGGGCTCTCTCACCGCCATATACAAATGCTCACCATCGCGGTTGTAGAGCATCGAACGGTAATGACTAATCGGCTTTCTCAATCCCGTCAGGTCGATATCTCCGCAATAAGCAGCGTGCCAGGGGAACATCGGACGTTGATAGAACTCCCCAGGCGTGTCTCCGTCATACCACCATCTGCCAATACCCGACTCACCCACATAGTCGATGGCGGTCCAAACAAAATCGCCTATCACATACGAGTGGTCCATCACCTGTCGGTAATTGCGCCAAGCGTCGCGCGGATAGCTCTCCGTCTGCATCATCACACGCTGGGGCACTCTCCGATGGTCACTTTCCGACATCATGATCATATAGTTGTAACCCACGATATCGTGCTCTGCTGCCAATGGGTCGTAGATATCCCAATCCCTGTCCCAAGCACACAAGGCTGATGTCACCGGTCTTCTTCCTTCGTCCCATTGCCTACAGAACGTAGCCATGTTATGGGCGGTCTTCACCACCTCGATTTTCTTGCGTTCAATCACCTCGTTGCCAATAGACCAACAAAAAATGCTGGGATGGTTGCGGTCGCGAGCCACCAATGCCTTGAGGTCTTCCTGCCACCATTGGTCAATCAGCAAGTGATAGTCGTATGGGTTCTTTTGTTCTCTCCATCCGTCAAATGCCTCGTCAATCACCAACAATCCTAACTCGTCGCAAGCCTTCAGGAATGTTTCCGAAGGATGGTTGTGCGATGTGCGCACGGCATTGAATCCTGCTTCCTTCATCAGAATCACCTTCCGGTATTCCGCACGGTCGTAGGCGGCAGCGCCCAAGATACCGTTGTCGTGGTGGATACATCCACCGTTCAACACCATCGGCTTACCGTTCAACCTGAATCCCTTCTCCGCATCATAGGCGATGGTTCTGAAGCCTGTGACGTTCGTTACTTCATCTATCACCTTTCCGTCAACTATCAACTGTGATTTCACGGTGTAGAGAGTAGGACTTGTTGGCGACCATAGCCGTGGAGCTTTCACGGTCATGGTCTGACTCATGTTGACTCCCTCTGTCGTAGCTATGATATTTCCCTGTGCATCACAGAGCGTATGTTTGATCTGCGGCTTCATGCCCTTTTGTACCTCATCTGTATAAGGAGCATCTATGCACATCTGCCATGTGTTATCTTCCTCTTGGTTGGCGCGGATATAAACGCCCCATTCGTCGAAGTGCAACTTATCGGTTGTCAGCAACCACACATGGCGATAGATACCCGAACCACTATACCATCGGCAGTTTTTCTGCTTACTGTTATCCACTCTCACCTCCACCTCGTTCTTTCCTATAATAATATAAGGTGTGGCATCTACGAAGAATGACGAATAGCCATACGGGTGTCCACCCGCACGCTTGCCATTTACATACACCTCTGAGTTCATGTAAACACCCTCAAAGTAGAAGCGTACTTGCTTGTTCTTATAGTCCTTACCCAAAGTGAAGGTTTTCTTATACCATCCTTTCCCCGTAGGCAGATAACCTCCGTCATTACCCGCTGGTGCATCCTTATCAAAGTCTCCTTCTATGCTCCAGTCGTGTGGTAGGTTCACCGTACGCCACTGGGTACTGTCATTCAGTGCGAACTGCCATTGGGCATCAAACAACTGTTTGCGTGCGATACCCTTGGCTTCAATGCTCGTTGTCAACAACAAGACCAATAAAACAAAACCAAATCTTTTCATAATCTATCTACTTATTATATCTGTCCTGATTCCACCATCAATACAATCTTCTCCGTGGCACTATCTACGCCCTCTGGATCGTATTTCTTGGTAAGGCTCGCTCCGTATGCCCAAGCAAATGCTTGCCAGAAGCCTGCTCGGATAGGACCAAGGAAAGCCTGTATCAATTGGTATGAGGAAGAATTGCACTCCCGATACACCAACTTGATCAATAGCTTTCCCTGCGCAAAGGTCAACTTCTTCATGCGGGGCGTATATTCCTTCTTGATGCTCTGCTCCACCAATTTCAAGTGTGCATCTCGCGCCTTTTTGTCGGGAAGCGTTTGTAAATACTCATACGTCTCAATGATCAGGGCATTGCATTCCTTGGCAATGGGCAATACCTTCTTCACGTTACGCACCAAACGGTTGTAAGCCATCTGCTGCTTCTCGTTCTTAAACACTGGTTTGGGATAAACATACACTTTGTTGAGCTCCATGTATAGGATGCTGTCACCATCGTTGAGCACCTTTCCTACCTTCACCGTCGGAGAGAACGTAGGAGAGTTCATGTCCACCTCTTTGTCTTCGGGGTTTACACGCTGACGCTCTACCTGTGCGCTCATGGACAACGACAACAATAGCAGCAACAATGGCAATATGGTTTTCTTATATTTCATTGATGCGACAAAAATAAGTATATTTTCCCACAATGGAAAATATTTTTATCATTTATTTGCTTTATTAATAATTCCTTACTACCTTTGTCGCAAATAATACTATGAAAAAATCTTTTTACTGCATCTTATTGGCTCTTTGGTGTTCATGCGCTTGGGCACAGGATAAACAGGATTGGACGGGGATAATCCATGAGATGGGAATCTTCGATGAAGAAAATCAAACGGATCAAGAAGCGGCTTGGTTGACATTGAGCAACTTGGCTGAACATAAGATTGACCTTAATTCTGCTACACGCGAAGACCTGGAACAGATTCCTTTCTTATCAGAAACACAGATTGAGGAAATCTGCGAATATTTGTACCGATATGGTCCCATGAAGAGCATGGGAGAACTGGCAATGATTGAGTCTCTCGACTTTGAACAAAGGAAATTGCTGTCTTATTTCACTGAGATAAAAGACATACAACCGAAGGGGTTTCCATCTATGAGGAATATTCTCAAATATGGGAAGCACGAACTCATGGGCAATCTTCACGTTCCTTTTTACAAATGCGATGGAGACCGCAGTGGATATCTGGGATATCCATACAAACACTCTCTGCGCTACTCGTTCCAATATGGCGAGTATGTCAAGGCAGGACTCATCGGTGCACAGGATGCGGGGGAACCTTTCTTCTCTGACAGGAATAAGTATGGCTACGACTATTATTCTTTCTACTTGCAAGTGAGGAAATGGGGAAGGGTGAAATCTTTAGTCTTGGGAAGATACCGAATGAACATCGGAATGGGACTGGTGATGAACAGCAATTTTGGATTGGGGAAGGCTGCCACACTCATGGCATGGGGACAATCTGCCAAGCAAATACGTCCTCACTCGTCACGCACGGAGGGTAATTACCTACAAGGAGCAGCAACCACCGTGCAAGTGTCTCGTCGTGTGGATGCAACGGCTTTCGTATCATATCGTTACTTGGACGCAACGCTCAACGCGGATAGTTCTTCTGTCTCTTCCATCGTGGAATCTGGCTATCATCGCTCCATGACAGAAATGAACAAGAAGCACAACACAACCGAATGGCTCATAGGTGGAAACATCAACTACCGAAGCAAAATATTTCATGGGGGAATTACCGGCATCAGCAACCACCTCAACAGGGAATTAAAACCGAACACCTCACAACGATATAGACAATATTATCCATCTGGAAAACATTTCTGGAACGTAAGTGCTGACTATGGCTTCAACGTAGGCAACTGGCATTTTACAGGCGAAACAGCAACGGGCGACTCTCATGCCTTGGCTACTGTCAACTCGCTCGTCTGGAAACCGTCAAGCAGCGTTTCTCTGATGGCTCTGCAACGTTTTTACTCGTATAAATATTACGCCTTACATAGCGAGGGATTCAGCGAGAGTGGAACAATACAAGACGAGAGTGGTATTTATATGGGATTCAACTGGCAACCCAACCGACAATGGTTGGTCAGGATGTATAGTGACTTTGCCTACTTTCCGTGGCCAAAATACCAAGCCGACAATGCCTCACACGCATGGGACAACTTCTTTTCTGCCACTTACTCTCAGGGCGCTTCTACTTGGTCTGCCCGTTATAGATGGAAGATGAGGGAAAAAGACAATGACGACAAGACGGCACTCCTTTATCGACATGAGCATCGGGGAAGACTTTCCTACATGCACGAGAGCCAACATTGGTCTTTCAAGACGCAAGCAGATGCTTCGTTGACATTCCATACCGCCAACAGTTTTGGATGGATGATTACCCAAAATGTTAACTATCACTATCGCCATCTCTCCGTCAACGCCTCCCTTGCCTATTTCCATACCGATGACTACAATAGCAGAATCTATAGCTACGAGAAACAACCTCTGTACTCCTTCTCTTTCCCTGCATATTATGGTGAGGGTATTCGCTACATCTTGTTCGTCCGCCAAGACATTCATCCCCATTGGATGGTCATTGCCAAGATTGGAGTTACCAATTACTTCGACAGGAAGGAGATTGGCACGGGGTTGCAAACCATTCGTCAGAGTTCTAAAACAGATTTAGACCTGCAATTTCGCTGGAAGTTTTGAGAGAAAAACTAATTGAACACAAAAATTCTATTTTTTCCTGTTTACTTTATCCCATCTTTTGCGTCATGATAATAGAGACGCATCAACATGGATTCACGATTATTTGAAGAAACGGTCAATGAGATTCGCCCACAACTGGTTGAGTTGTGCGAAAGATTCATTGTAAAAAAGAAGATACCCATAGAGGCTGAAGATGCCGTTCAGGAAACGCTCTTCAGACTTTGGCAAATACGTCACCGTTTGGATGACTACGACAGCATACCTGCTCTCGCCATTACCATCGCCAAAAACGTGTGTATCGACATCTTACGCCGACAACATACCAAAGTGATACGGCTCCACCAAATAGATATGGAAGACTCTCAACAAGCCGACCAAAGGGTTATAACCCACGATACATGCGCATTGATCAACCAAGCTCTCGACGAATTACCTTTTACGAAACGTAGAATGATAGAGATGAGAAGCGAAGGATTGTCTTTAGACGAAATCTCTAATGTATGTAACACAACGAAACAAAGTACCAAAACCATGATTTCTTCGGCAAGAAGATTCTTATTGGAAAAACTAAGGAAAGGAGGATTATCATGACTAACATGAACAACAAGACAATACGCCAAATCATCGTACAAAAATACCTTGATGCTGAAACTTCTGTCGAGGAAGAGAAAGCCTTGTTTGACTTTTATAACCAAACCAACCTGTCTTTAGATGACGAAGAGGAAATAGTAAGACAACTGATTTTGTCAACTTCCCATCTCACTGACCACTTCGAGCTATCTGATGAGAAAGTGAGGGAGTTCGACCGAATCATGGCAGAAAAGGATTATATGATATTGCGGAAGACCATCTGGCCCTGGATAGCCACCGCTTGTATTGCCATGATATTGGTAGTGTTACTGGCTCCACCCAAATATGAAGGAGGAAAGAGAAACCTTGAAGGAATAAGTGAATTAAATAAAGAAGTTAGAAGGATGAAGGAGGATGTACAACAACCATCAGAATTTCAAGAACGTGCTAAGCACATTACATCTTCTGTCAAACATCAAATGTCAAACATCAAAGTCTCTCATGCTCAAGCAGCGGAAGACCAAAACGACTTGATGTCAGTGGATAGCTTCTTCGGAACTCAATCACGTCATAATCCAATGGAGGAATACACCGCATTAGAAGAAAAACTGCAAAGTGAATGCGATGAAGTTTTTCAAATCATAGACCATCAACAATAATGTAAATCATCATGAAACGATATATATTAATAGGGGCAATGCTGCTACAAGCCATTGTCTGCAACGCTCAAAAAGACAACAGTATTCAACAACTCATGATGTACTTGGAGACGAACCATCCCAAGGAACTCACATATAGTATCATACGGTATGATTCTGGGTACTCGGAAAGATGGGACTGGGAGAAAGAATACAACGTAAAAAAAGACTTGCCCATCAACCGTTATCAGTTGCAACTGCTGAAAGATACCGTCTTACAGCACTTTCTCATAGCTTCTGACCACGCAATAGCCTGCCATCATCAACAAACACCTAAAGGAACGGAAGATCACATCCGCTATGCTTTAGCATTGGAGAAGGATGCTGGCAGGAAACCCGTCTTTACCTATTATCATTACAATGCCAAGGAAGATGCTTTCTTTACCTATCATCCAAAAAGGGACAACAGCAGTCTTCAGGTGGGGTACCACAATAGAACAGAAGAGATAAGCAGTGGAAAAAGCCTTGATTTCAAACCTCTACAACCAATCATCGACCAAATAGCTGAAATGGCTGGAGGTAAGAAATATGCTGTGTCTTACCGATATAACACGCAGAAGGATGAATTATTTCCAAACGCTACATACTCTTATGTTTTGGAAACAGACAGTAATCACAACGTCTTGTCGCACTTCAATGGTGGCGACCGAATACATGTGTTAGAAGGTGGGTGCGGTGGCTCACTCTATGTCATTCCACAAGAATGTGCCGATGAGGCTGCCTCCATACTCAATACCGAACTGCTTCATTATTTACATGACAATATGGACAAGGAATATATGTATGACTCTCCCCGAAAAGATGATAAAATGGTCAAACTGCAAAAATGGAATCGCAAAGATGATGAAACGTTTGGAACAATCTTCGCTAAAAAAGATGAATTTGGGCGTTACACCATCTTGTTTGTTGAGAACATTGATTCCACGTTCACCTTACCCAATGGCTACGAAACCATGTTGTCCTACGATCATGGGAAGATAGTAAGGCTACCCGATTACGAACAACAGAAAAACAATCATCTGACAAAGAAGGAAAGTCCTTTCTTATCATGGTTCCAAAAAACCACAAGCCAGTTGGGATTCAACTCCCTGCCTACTCCACAAAGGGTGGAATACATGGGGGGAGACTCGCTCAGACAAACAATCACATGGCAATGGCAAATAGCCAAAGACTCAATCAATTGCATCAGGACCCAAATCGTAAACGGAACACTTAGTAATTTTCAACATATAGAATCACACGATGAACAGGGTGACACCATAGAACTGGCAGCTGCCAACCATGACAACAACCAAGAAAGGCTCATTTGCAAGATGTACGGCAACGGGAACACCTACAACGCTCACTTGCAATATCTTACTGACATCAAGACAGAGGGATTCACCATGCCATTCGACACCAGATGGATAGACGACTTTATTAAACAAATGAAAGACTCATGCTTCATCGAGCAACATCAAATCAGCTATGAATATGGTAAGAAGTCGAATCCTTCAAGTATGGGAAAGGTAGTTGGAAGACTCTATGTTGCTCAACCCCAAAACGTCATCAAAGTGGGAAACACCTTTGCGACAATGATGGGAAAACACATCCTCCAACATCCCAACCAGACATTCGATATAGTGATGCGCAATCATCAAACGCACATCACCGACCGCATCATCGCCATGGTGGATACCGATTCCCATCTCTTCAGACTGCTTTATATAGACAACGTAGAAGGTCAATACCTCATCCCCGAAGAATGGTATCATATCACGTCATACAAATACGGGAAAAAGAAATATTTGAAAAACATCACGAATCCGAATTGTCAATAAAAAGTAACTAAAAGGGCTCTCCAGATTTCGATATTTTTCATCAACTCCTATGTCGCTCAAAAAAATGGCGATTTTTAAATGGTTTTATAACGGGTTGATTTTTAATCAGTTGTAAAAACGACCGTATATTTATACAGTCCATCTAAGTATTTTTATGCAGAAAAACGTTGTTTTTGGGGCTTCATAACATATCCGATTAGCTCGCTAACTATATGCTTTACGCTCGTAACATATATAGTTACGGTCGTAAAGCATATAGTTACGAGGAGAAACAAGCCATTTTGCACCCGAAAACACGTTTTTTGGCTTCCCCCATTTCTGGTTTGAGATTTTTCACAAAAAAAATTTGTTGGGATAATTCAGAATTTTAGGGGTGAGGGGTAAGAAGTGAGAGGTGAGAGAATACTCAAACAGAAGAGTCAGATCTACGATTCCCTATGAATGATTCCGACGATAATCAGCAGATAGCCACTCAAGCAAAGCATGGGAGCAACAACCACCCTGCGAACCGAGAATATATCTGGACAAAACGACTGCCCACTGCTACCAGGACCAGACATGAGGGTGTAGCCTGCAACAACCAAGATGCAGGCTAAGATGAGAATACGACGGCGGGTAATACGGAAGAAATGAGAACGGTTATTCATTTGGATATTGTTTGATGTAGTGTTCATATTGTTGGGTGTATTGTTGGTAAATATCTTTTCGGTCATATTGGGCAGAAAGGGCAAGTGCCTGTTGCATGGTCTTTAACCACGTGTATTGGGTATATAAAGAACCTGAGCGACGAGAGGACTTAATGGTCTCAATCCATGAAAGCCATTCGGCTGAACGTCGCAGTAAACCATTGACAATTTCATCTGCCTGCCTCAAGTGATGGGTCAAGTAATAGCAACGAGCCATTGAGAGGGCAGCCTCTGTATGAGATACATTTGAAGCAGGCATTTCTTGTTGCCACTTCTTACAAACTGACAATGCACGCTGAGCATCACCCTGTTGCAGCAATGAATCAATAAGAATGCCTAAGACCACCTGATGGGTGTTAGCCATGCGCCTAACATCTTCATCTACATAAACACCCTCGTTTTTAAGTCCGCCAAAGCGGAAACGATGCATCACGTTGTCATAGAGTCGTTCCACGTCAATGTGTTGGGTAGAGGCTTTTGGAGAAATACGATAAGCAAGACCTTCGAGTATTAGATGGTCACGAAGAAACGGCAGATTATCTGCCCCCAAACTGATGGAAGTGTATATGGGGCGCTTCCAGTCGGCATGAGACAACATCTCCAACACCATGAGTTCGTTCTTATACAAGGCTTTTTTGCCTTTGAGGGAAATAGCCATTGTTCCTTCATTTGATGATATAAAGACACTGTCTGTTGGAATACACTGCATGTCTTCATTCTCACTAAGCACCCAACGGTTGATGATATTCCTCAACTCGAATGGCTTGTCACCGAAAAGCATCTTGGCTTCTTGAGGGTACTGTTCCACATATTCATTCACCTCATTTTTCAGTTCGGGGCGAATGGGTATGTATTCCTTTCTGCCTTCCTGATAATCCTGGTGTCGCCAATGGATGGGCAAGGCAGGTGAATTATATGCAGGTCGTTTCATCTGGTCAATATACCAGTCGGTTTGCAAGTATTCCAAGTTGCAGCATCGGGTATCAGTACGCAAGCCCTCCACCTCATGATTATACCAAAGAGGAAAAGTATCGTTGTCGCCATTGGTCAAGATGATGGGATGCCCTTCTCGTTGCATACTTTCTAAGTAGTTTGCACCAAAGTCGCGACACGTATATCGCCCAGAACGATCATGGTCATCCCACGTCTGACTTGCCATCTGCAAAGGAACAAGGAGACAGAGAGCCCCCACCCCACACTCTCTCCAAAGGGAAAGGACAGAAACATGCTTGCCTGAGGTATTGGCAACGTATTTACTTCCCACTCCCTTTTGAGAAGATTGAGGGATAAGGCTTGCCACACCTAATCCAATCCAAATGGCAAAAGCGTAAAACGACCCAGCGTAAGCATAGTCGCGTTCACGAGGTTGAAGCGGTGTCTGGTTGAGATAGACCACGATGGCAAGACCAGTCATCACAAACAGTAACGAAACGACCAACAACTGCTGCTTGCCTTGGCTTCCTTTGCGCCATTGGAAGAAGATGCCCAGCAAACCAAGTAACAACGGCAAACCATAGAATACGTTGCGCCCTTTGTTTTGTTGCAGGTCTGAAGGTAATTTCGAGGTATCGCACCCTAACAGCAAATCGTCTATCCATCTGAAACCAGTAATCCAATTGCCATGTTCCACCTCACCGTGACCTTGGATATTATTTTGCCTTCCCACAAAGTTCCACAAGAAATAACGCCAATACATGAAATTGACTTGGTAACTGAGGAAGAAACGCAGATTCTCAAAGGCAGTGGGCAGGTTGCCATTCTTCTTGACCCCGCCCATCCAGTCTTCGTAGGCTTGAGCATGTCGTTGAGAGTGCATTCGCGGGAAGAGCATATTATCCTTGAATACGTACTTGATATCGTGTCGCACCACCTCATATTCCTGTTTTGCAGAGTCGGCAAACGGGCGATAGACAGCCCTTCCCTCCTGTTGTTTGAGCATCATGTAATTACCCTTGACCTCATAGTCAGGCTCACTGCTAAAGGCAGGACCATAGAATAGCGGCGTGTCTCCATACTGCTCACGATTGAGGTACGATCCAAGGGCGAAGATGTTGCCAGGAGCATTCTCACTCATAGGCGTATTGGCATTGGCTCGGATGAAAATCACTCCATAGCTGCTATACCCTGCCAATATCATCAACAGACAAGCCAACGAGAGCTTGACCATGCGACGCTTTGCCTTACTGTAATATAAGTAAATCAAAGAGCCTATCAGAAGGACGATGTAAATGATGAGACCCGTGTGATATGGGCAACCAAGGACATTGGTAAACAACAGTTCTGACCAACCACCTAACTTGACTACACCAGGAATGATGCCATAGAGAATGACTCCAACCAACAGGCTGCCCACAACAAGCGTTTTCAGCATACCCAACAATGTGACCTTTTTCACCTTTCGGAAATAGACCACAAACGACATGGCGGGAAGACACAACAGACAAAGCAAGTGTACACCAATAGACAATCCCGTGATATAGGCTATGAGGACAAGCCATCGGTCACCGCGCAGACTATCTGCCTCGCTCTCCCATTTCAGGATGAGCCAAAACATCAGAGCCGTCAGAAAACTTGAGAAGGCATAGACCTCTGCCTCTACAGCCGAAAACCAAAAGGTATCGCTGAAAGTGTAAGCCAACGCCCCCACCATTCCACAAGCCTCAACGATGATGACTTGATGGATGGACAAGGCTGTTTCTGTTAGACAAATCAAACGCTTGGCAAGATGTGTAATGGTGAGAAAGAGGAACAGAATACACCCCGCACTCAGCAGCGCCGAGAGAAGATTGACCATCAAGGCTACTTGAGACGGACTACTTGCCAACTGTGAGAAAAGATTGGCAGCTAACATGAAGACTGGTGCACCAGGCGGATGACCTATCTCCAATTTATATCCGCAAGCGATAAATTCAGGACAATCCCACAGGCTGGCAGTGGATTCTACGGTCATTACATACACCCATGCGGCAATGGCAAACAAGAGCCATGCCATACAGGTATTGAGTCGTTTGAAAGTTGTTTGTTGCATCATGCTTTGCTCGTTTTTTCGGCAAAGATAGCAACAAAGGTGTCAATGGTATAAAAAACAATCTGACATTTGTCTGACATTTGCTGTCAGAATGATTATCAGTTTTCTATCTCTTTGATTGTCAGTCTGTAAGCTTTACCACGGTCAGACTCAATCTTGAGGTTTGAATGTTGTTCCAAAACAGGTTTCAACCTACGAATCAATGTGTAAAGCGTTTCATTGGCATCGGGTTTCTTAGGCCAAAGCACCTCACAAATCTCTGTCTTTGCCAACGAATGAGTAGGCGATTGGAAGAACATCTGCATCAACTGGTGTTGCATGGGAGTCAGTTGTACGACTTCGCCATTGATAGCATAGAAACGGTCTTCGGCATCAGAATAGACAACACCGCCATAATGGGTTTCTGATGTGGCAGAAGGAAGCACTTGGTCTCCGCCAATCATCTGCTGCCGACGATACCATACGAACATCATCCACAAGAATGTCAATGTCCAAAGAATAGTGGCAGGTCGCTGGTCAGACAATCTGAAAATGGTTGCCTCAGAACAATGGGCATACGCCTTGAATTGACTTCCACGGGTATCTACCACCAACGTGGCTTTACCACGCAATGCAGCAATCTGAAGGTGACTATTGAATGTACGGATGGTGTCATGGCTAATGACATCGCTCTGCTGTTCTTGCATGGTAAGCGACAATGCCCTGCTCATGTCTTCACTCACCCTCCTACTCGTAGAGCGATAACTGTCGAGACTGGTCAGGCTGGAAGCCAAGAGCAATAAAAAAAGCACGACGACTGCATACTGTTGTTTCATACTGTATGTGATTATTATACTATCAATGTTGCAAAGATAGCAAACATTTCCCGAATAACAAAAGGTTATTCGAGAGAAATTATGTAACTTTGGAGCCAAGAAAAGATATTTTTCATAAACATTGAATAAATGATAACAAAGCAAGCATTAGGAAGTCTGCTCTTCGGAATGGCAGA
>AUXO017843367.1_pt1 | contig 22193 bp, 38 predicted proteins | sample 768731 | NCBI WGS metagenome assembly AUXO01 (sample SAMN02715735, study PRJNA202380) | gut metagenome | biome: sheep rumen | host: Ovis aries | place: New Zealand: Palmerston North | reverse complement strand
GTATTTAATAATTCAAAGGTTTTTAAAAATGCTTTTAATTCCATTTGATTATTAGTTACATTTTTAAATTGTTCATAATACGCATCTATTAAATTATTATTCTCATCAAAAATAACAATTCCAAAACCGCCCTAAGAATCTTCTTTACCATTTCCGCGAGCAGAACCATCTATATAAATATATAACATAATTCTTCCTCCTTAAAATATAATAAAAAGGATAGTTTTAACTATCCTTTTTATTATTATAATATTTATTTTTATATTTTTCCAGCTTGTTTTAATTTACCTCTAAAAATTCTATATGGTTCTTTTCTATTGCCTTCTTTATCAAAATTATTATATTCTTGTTCTAATAAAAAATCTTCATAATGATAATCTCCGCCAAAAGGACGAATTTCAATATGATTAGTTGTATCTTTACAATGTAAACAATATAATTTTTTTAGATGTCCAGGTTCTTTATAGTGACCTACGATACGAGATACTGGGATTCCCTCCTGCCCGCATTTTACACAATACATTTTTGAAATTAAGTAATTTGATTTTTTTCTTTTCATAATTACCACATCCTTTCTTAATTAAATTCATTAATATATTCTTTAATATAAGTTAATATTTTATTATCTTCAATATAAAAAATATCATTTTTATATTTGTTATAATACCAATTTATAAAATTTATCATAAATTGTCCGAATCGCCAATCTGGTATATAAGTCTTATGGATATTTTTTAATTCATCATATAAATTATTTAATCTGTTTGGATTTCGCATATGGTTTTTCCTTTCTTTATTATTATAATAATATTATATCATAAATTTTTATAAAAAACAAATTTTCTATTTTTAACAAGTTTTATTAAATATATTAATAGTTTTATTAATAAGTTTTAAATAAACTATTTAAAAATTTTTAGATGGTCTTTGTTAAATAATTAAGATATAATGTTTTTAATATAGTATAGAAATATATGATGTAAGGTAACTAATTAAATTAGGAGGGATATAAAAGGATATGGCAAATCAAATTAAATATCAAGTTGGATTTGATGTTCAAAAACAAGGTTTAAATGATTTGAAATCTTCATTACAATAGCTTCAAAAAATGAAGTTAAGTGATATAATGAATATTAATAATACTGATATTAATAAAGCTAGAGAAATCTTTAAATAGATTAGTGGATAGGCCCGTAAGGTAGAACAAGCATTAACTGAGGCTTTTAATCCTAAATTAGGTACTATTAATATTTAGACTTTTAAAAATGCTATAGGAAATGTAGATGGAGGACTTGTAAAATTACATTCTACTTTCGCTCAAGCTGGAGCAAAAGGAGAAGCTGCTTTTAGAAATTTAACTGTAAAAGCATTGGGAATGAATACACAAATAAAGGAAAGCCATGCTTTATTAGATAAAATGGCGACTACTTTAGGTAATACAGTTAAATGGCATGCAGCTTCTGCAGCCATTAATGGAATGTCTCGTTCTGTTCAATAGGCATGGGGATTTGTAAAACATTTAGATGGTTCTTTAAATGATATTAGAATTGTAACAGGAAAATCTTCAGATTAGATGGCTCGTTTTGCAGAACAAGCTAGTAATGCTGCAAAAAGTCTTGGCAGAACGACTACAGATTATACTGATGCTGCTTTAATTTTTGCTCAACAAGGTTTATCTGATTAGGAAATTGCTAAAAGAAGTGAAATTACTTTAAAAGCAGCCAATGTTACAGGACAATCAACAGAAGATGTATCAGAACAATTAACTGCCGTTTGGAATGGTTATAAAGTAAACGCGGAAGAAGCAGAATTATATGTTGATAGACTTGCGGCTGTTGCTGCTACTACGGCATCAGATTTGGAAGAACTTTCCAAAGGTATGGGAAAAGTAGCTGCCGCAGCTAATGAAATGGGAGTTGGTGAAGACCAACTTGCCGCACAATTATCTACTATTATTTCTGTAACTAGACAAGCTCCCGAAAGTGTTGGTACTGCATTAAGAACAGTTTATGCTCGTATTAGTGATATTAAAGCAGGTATTGATGAAGACGGAGTTACTCTTGGCAAGTATTCTGGAGATATGGCAGAACTTGGTTTTAATGTTCTTGATGCTAGTGGTCATCTTCGAGATATGGGATAGGTTATGGAATAGATTGGTGGACGTTGGGGTGATTTAACTCGTGAACAACAAGTTAATTTAGCTCAAACTATGGCTGGTCAAAGACAATATTCTAATTTAATGGCTTTATTTGAAAATTTCGATAAATATAATGATGCTTTAGCAACAGCGCAAGGGGCGGTAGGAACTTTAGAATAGCAACAAAATACATATATGGAAAGTACTGCCGCACATTTAAATCAATTAAAAACTGCTACATAGGATATTTATAGATCTTTTGTTGATACAAATTCTGTTAATACTTTAGTAGATTCTTTTACAAAAATTGCTGAAGTCGTTAGTAATTTTGTAGAAAGTATTGGAGGCGGAGAGGATTTATTAAAATCTTTAGGAGCTATAGCTACTACAGTTTTTAGTCAACAAATTTCTCAAGGCTTATTAACTACAATTAATAATTTAAAAGGAGCAAGAGAACAAGCTCAATTATTTAAATCTCAAATACTTGAAATTTAGAATTTACAAAAAAGTAAAGTTGGAGGTGAAGATACTCAATATATTGCGAATCAATTAAAAGATTTTCAAACAATGAGAGGGTCAATGAGTGATACTCAAGTTAATGAAGTGCAAAAGTCACTTTAGAGTTTTGCTTAGACCAGTGGAAAATTAGAAGAAGCAAAAGAAGAAATTCAAAATTTTGAAAGAGTTTTAAATCAAGCGGGTATTACATCTCAAGAAATGATGGAAAAATATGGCTCTTTAAATGATATGTTAAGTAGTAGTGGTGGATTTTAGCGAGCTACTGAGAGTCTATAGAGATTGAGATAGGCTTATAAACCTATTGAAGAAGAACAAGAAAAATTAACTCAAATTTTTGAAAAAATGAGAAATAATCCTATTTTACAAAATAGAGAAGATATGACTAGTGGCATTCAAGGAATGCTTTCTAAAATAGGAACTCAAAGTGGACAAGGTATTTTTGATTCTTTATCTGAAAGTGCTAAAACATCTATTTCTCAAATTCAATAGAGTATTAATTCTTTAGATTTTTTCCAACTTTCACCAAAAGAATAGTTTAATGTTATTTAGGAATCTTATTTTAATTTAAAATCTACTATTCAAAAATAGATTAATAGTATAGAAAATACTTTAACTAAAGCAAAAAATGGTTAGATACAATTAAGTCAAGAAAAAATTTCTCAATTAGAAAAATAGAAAGATGCTTGGAAAAATTATGTAGCAGAGCAAAAAAAGGCTGTACAAGAAGGCGCTCAAGTTAAACAGTTTGTTGATATAGCTGGTGGTATTTCTCAAATGGCTATGGCAATGCAACAACTTAAAAATATTGGTAGTATTTTTAGCAACGATGATTTGACTGCTGGATAGAAAATGCTTCAACTTATTACTAATTTATCTTTTTCTTTACCTATGTTAATTAATGGATATAGTAAATTAAATGAAATTTATCAAATAAAAAGAAAATTACAAGAAAAAGATATAGTAACTACAGTGACTGAAACTACAGTTAAAGAGGGTGAAGCTGCAGTTGCTTAGTTAGATGCTGAAGCTCAAAGTTGGTTAGCTATTGCAGAAGAAGATGCAGGAGTTGCCGCAGGAGGAGCAGCTACAGGACATACTGCTAATGCAGTTGCATAGTAGGCTGAAGCAGCAGCTGCAGGAAAGGCTGCAGGAGCAACAGGCATATTAAATAAAACACTTCTTACTAATCCAATATTTTTAGTAGTTGCCGCATTTGCCGCATTGGTGGCAGTGCTTAGTCAAGTTAAAAAGGGAATGTAGTAGGCTAATAAAGAAGCTATTGAAAATGCTAAAACTAATATTGATGAGCAAAATAAAATTCAATAGGAAATTAATAGTCGTAAATAGTTATATAATTCTTTAGATGAATTAAATGAAAAATATAAAAATCATTAGATTACTAGAACTTAGTTAAAATAGCAAACAGCCTAGTTAGTTAGTCAATATGATTTAGAAAAAAGTGCTGTACAAGAATTAACATCTAATTACGATAAATTAGGTGAAGCTATTGCAAAACAACGTCTAGAGGATGCAAAAGCTGCTAGTAAATCTGCTTAGGAAGAAAAAAGAAATGCTATTACACAAGTTCAAGAAACCGGTAATGGTATAGGAAATAAAACAACAATTGGAATTAGTTCAGCTACTTAGTCTGATAAAAAGATTCTTGATTTAGTATCTGGATTAAAAGAAGTAAATATTACCGCACAACAAGGTGCTCAAGCAATTGGTACAACCACATATCGAATGCTTGAATTAGGAGATTCAGCTTAGGAAATTGTTGCTTCATATGATGCTGTATCCGCTGCTATTGAATAGACAGGAATGACTCAATAGTAGTTAGATAAATCTCCAGTTTATAAAAGTATATGTGATTGGCTGAAAAAAATGAAAGATTCAGTTGAAGCATATAAATAGGCTATTGAACAAGCTAGTGATAGTGAAATTTCTGAAAAAGGATTCCAAGCCATTGCTGATAATAAAGTTGATTTTGATAATATTAATAGTTTATCTGAATATAAACAACAAAGATAGGCATTAATAAAATAGCTTGGTAGTGGAGAAAATGCAGATACTTTTTTAAAAAATTAGTTTGCAGCTATTTATAATCAATATAGTGAAGCTTCAACTTTAATTGATAATTTAAGATAGCATTTAGGAAGCACAAATCAAGAAGTAGAGGATCTAATAGGAACATTAGATGAAGGTCATTTTGCTGCATTAATTGAACAAATTGGATTAGATGGAGAAATTATTACAAATTGGTAGTTATTACGAGATGTTATTCAAGGAATTTCTGATATTGATTTATCAAATATAAATACTGAATAGGGACAAATAAATCTTGAAAACTTAAAATAGAGTGCCGCAGATCAATACAATAAATATCAAAGTGTTGAAGACCAAGTAAAAGATGGAAAAACAGTTTCTAAAACATAGTATAAAGATTTAGAACCAGAAATTCAATAGTTCTTTAGTATGATGGCAAATGGTTCTTATAAAATGACTGGAGACGCAAAAGATTTTTATGAAACTGTAAATAATTTAAAGTTAGATGGTTTTCATTAGAGTCTTAGTGCAATAGAAGATGAGTTAGATAAAGTAAATAGATTACAATCACTTGGTTTAAAAGGCGATGATTATCAAAACAATAATAAAGTAGCTCAAGGTGTTCATTAGAAAGATGATGCTGGTTTTGATACAGGTAAAATTAAATTAGATGAAGCAAATACAAAATTAGTAGAGAATCAAATAAAATATTTAAAAGCAGTTGAAGATAGTAGTAGTGCTGTTTATAAATTAGCAGAAAATTGTGAAAGTGCTCTTAAAACTGGAGAAATACAAATCAAACAAGCTGAGATGTTAGCTTAGGAATATGAAAAAGCTGGAGATCAAACTAAAGATTTAGTAGAAAAAGAAAACGCTTTAACTTAGGCAGCAAGAGAACTTGCTCATCAAACCTATGAGGCAATGTATCCATTGGATTAGGATATTGATACTAAACAATTATAGGATATGACAGAAGTTATTTAGGATATGGCAGATGAGTCTGAAGAATTAGCAGATATACTTGCTTAGGATTCTGAAGCTGCCGAAGATATAGCTGCCTCTATTTTAAGATTTGATGATGCTATTCAAGATGTTACTAAAAATTATGATGATTGGATGGCAGCCTTAGAAAATGGCTCTCTTCAAGACCAAGCTGAAGTTATAGATGGTTTAAAAGATGCTTATTCAGATTTGCTTGATTTAGATGGAGATTCTTTATCTGACGCTTTCTTAAAAAATACAGATAATTTACAAAAAATGAAAGAAGCTGCTAACGGTAGCACATAGGCTTATGATGAATTATTATAGAGAGCTGGACGAGATATTTTAACTCAAGTTGGATTAGATACTTCTAAATTTGATTCTGATAGAGATCGAGTATGGGCTGATATGGAGCAATTAACTGGTCAAAAATTTCCCGATATTGAAGTTGGTGCAAATTTAAATGACTAGGGCTTTTTACAAGGATTAACTGATATGGTAAATGCAGCAGGTATGACTGCCGCACAAGCTACGGATTATCTTGCTTCAATGGGTGTTGATGCTTAGGTTATTGAGGATAAAACTACAACAAAAGATCAGACTGAGATTGTTGGTTCTGATGCAAATGTTCATAGTGTACCTGTTAAATATAAATTTGATTATATGGATGGAAAAACACTTAAAAGTTATACAGGCAACACTTTAGTTCCTTAGTGGCAATATGTTCCTAAAAAGCAAAAAGCTGAAGGGAAAAAAGAAAATTCTTCTTTTGCTTTAAAAGTTACTTCTGCAAAAAAATCATCTGGTGGTAAATTTAAATTTAAACAGTCTAAACACGGTGGAGGTTCTGCAGGAGGATCGGGAGGTTCTGGTGGCTCCGGTGGTGGAGGAGGATCAGGCGGTTCCGGTGGTGGAAAAGCTAAAGATACAAAATTAACTTCTACTTCTGGTTCAAAAATAAATGCTTCAATAGAAAAACTTGATCATGTTGAAAACATGGCAGATCCTTATTATAAAGTTAATAATGAATTAGAAAAAATGGATAGACAACTAAAAGATATTGTCAGAGATTCTGATAATGCTTTTGGTAAAACAAGAATTAAATTATTAAATGATTAGGCTAAAAAAATCGATGAACAAATTACTAAATTAAAATAGAAACAAAATATACAAAAACAATAGCTTAAGACTCAACAAACAAACTTAACTAGTAATTATGGAGCAACTTTTGATACGGAAGGCAATATTACTAATTATAAAAACCTTATAACAGCTGGAGAAAATAGAATAAATAGTGCTATAGATAAATATAATAAAGAACAAGAAAACTGGAAAAAAGCTTCTGATGCTCATGATGCAAATATTAAAAAACAAGAAACTTTAAAGAAAGCATATAGTAGATTCTAGAAATTAAAAAAGAAAGGTAGTAAAAGAACTGCTGCAGAAAATACTGAATTTAAAAATTTAAAAACACAATTAAAAAGTTTATTACATGTAAGTAAAGCTGAAAATATTGATGCTACTCATTATAATAAAAAAATGAATCAATATATAGAACAAGAAAAAGCCTTGAAAAATACTGTTGATAATCAAAAAAATATAATGGATCAAGCAAAAGATGCGATGAATAATCAACAAGATGATGTCAATCAAATGATAAAAGATTTTGATGAATATGGCGATACAAGAGCTTTAGGTTATGAAATTGAAGAAGATATTAAAGAAAAAACTCAAGAAGCTGTTTAGATAAGAATTGATGCTTTTAATGCAAAAATTCAAATGGAATTAGATTTTGGAGAAGCTGAAAGAGATTGGATAAAATTTAAAAGAGATACGCTTGAAAAAGATGATATATTTAAAGATAATAGTTTTTCTAAAATTATAAAAGATGTAAAAACAGATTGGGATACTTTAATATCTTATTTACAAAATAAAAATGGAGAACAAGGAAGTTTAATTGATTCAATTATGCATTTAAAAGAGCTTCAAAAAGAAATTGACACAATAAATAGTGGCGGTTTTGGTAGTATTTATGGAACAAATTTAAATCAAGCTATTGAAGATTATAAAGATTATTTTGATGATATGAAAGAACAATATGCAGATGTTTAGGATTTAATAAGTAATATTCAATAGAGTTTTCTAGATACTATAGATGCTATTGAAGATTCTTTTGATGAGCAAATTAATAGGTATCAAGATGTTACAGATTTACTTGAATATGATTTAGATTTATTAAATTTATTATATGGTGAAAAAAATTATTCAGCTATGGATTCTTATTATACTCAATTAACAAATAATCAATTAAAAGAATTAGATTTATTACGAAGATAGAATGAATTTTGGTATAAACAATGGCAAGATGCAGCAGGTAAAGGACAAACAGAATTAGCAAAACAATTTGAAAAAAAATATAAAGAAACTTTTTCTAATTTAAATTCAACTCTTTCAGAATCAATTCAAGTTTTACAAGATAAATATATTAATTCTATTAATTAGATATTTGATAATTTAGATAGTCATATTACTCAGGGGCAAAAAACGGATTATATTGAATTAGATTGGGAATTAAAAAATAAAAATACTGAAGGTTATTTAGATACCATTGAGGCAGCTTTTGCAGTTAATAATTTAGAAGATAAATTTCAAGATTTATTAAAAAATACTAAAAGTATTAAAAATCAACAAGCTATTAAAAAAGTAATGGATTAGCAATTAAAAAATTTAAAAGATAAATAGAAAATAACTGAATATGATATTAATCGTGCAGAACAGCTTCTTTAGATTGAACAAGCTAGAGCTGCTTTAGAAGATGCCCAAGCCGCAAAAACAGAATTAAGATTAAAGAGAGATTCTCAAGGAAATTATTCTTATGAATATACTGCTAGTATGTAGGCAACTACTGAAGCAGAACAAAAACTTTTAGAAGCACAAAATAATCTTTATAAAATGGATAAATAGCAATATCAAAATAATTTAAATGATATGTTAAGTATTTGGAAAGATTTTCAATCTCAATATATTGATATACTTAATGATACAAATTTAACAGAAGAAGAAAAAAGAAAAAGACAACAATTATTAGAAAAAGAATATGGAGAATATATTAATAATTTAACAGCTGAGAATTTTAATATTAGAAATAATCTTTCTGAATCAGCACTTGCTTCTTTTGCAGAAATTTATAATACAAGTTTAAAAGATTTAGGAAAATTATCTGATGACCAAAAACAAAATTTAATGGCAGATTTAATTACTGGTTGGGATGGTGGAATCCAAACTATGATAGATCAAGTTACTGGAGAAGGTGGATTTGCAGAATTAATTAAAGATAGTTTGGGTGAAATAGAAGAAAAGACAGAAAAATATCAAGAATCATTAGAAGATGCTTCTATAATGGCAGGAAAAAATTTAAATGATTTAAAAATTGGAGTTGATAATGTTACAAGTGCTTATGATGGATTAATAGATAGTAATATTAATTTTGTAAATGAAATGGAAAAACAAGTAGATGCAATAAAATCAATGGTAGAAAATTTAGATTTATATAAAAATGCTTTAAATGATATATTTTCAGATGAAAATGGAATTGAATCTTTTCAAAGATATTTTCAAAATCAATATACTCAAGCAATGGAACCTAAAAATGTATCTAATTTAGATTTTTCCCAAATAGAAGAAATATACACAAATGCTTTTAATAATAGTACAGATAATCTTTCTCAAATAATGAAAGATACTTTAGATAAAATGCAGTTGAATCAATCAGAAGCATTAGATAAGGTTTTAAGTAAATATTTTCCTATAAATATTAATCCATAGAGTTTTGCTTCAGGAGGTTATACAGGAAGTTGGAATAATAGTGGAAAACTAGCTTTGTTACATTAGAAAGAATTAGTTTTAAATGAAATAGATACTAAAAATCTTTTAGATACAATTAGTATATTAAAAACAATAGATACATCTTTAAATACTAATCTTATAAATAGAGTTCAAGATATTAGTAATCAATTAGTAAAAGAAAATTCAAATAGTGCGGTAATAGAACAACAAGTGCATATAGAAGCTTCCTTCCCTAATGTAAATAGTAAACGTTAGATAGAAGAAGCATTTAATGATTTAGTAAATCTTGCCGCACAACGTGCTATGAGAAAATAAAAATAAATAAAACAGAAGGGTTTTATAACCCTTCTGTTTATTTTTAGAAAGGGAGTTAATAAATGGAAAGTTATACTTTAATAAAATATAAATGGGAAATGGGCGTATATGATTTAAAAAAGATGAAAGAATTTGTTTAGAAAAATATATTAACAAAATAGTAGTTTTTTTAGATTACAAGATATGTATATGATAAAGTATAATTATTAAATAGAGATATAAGGAGGATTAGATAATAATGGGAGATGCTATGAATAACATCTTAGATGCTATTGAAATTCTTAGTAGTGCTTAGGTTAAAAAATCAGAATCTAGTACATATTTAAAAGCTCAAATAGTTTCTTGTGAAGATTCTGTTTTATAGAAATATAAATGTAAATTTCAAGATTCAAATTTTTATGCAACAACATCTATACCTTTTAATAAAATTATTCCTAAAGATACTTTGGTTTGGGTTTTAATTCCTAATAATGATTATTCTCAATAGAAAAAAATTATAGGAACAGTAGAATCTTTAGGTCATGATTATATTTCTATGCAATCTGAAGCGGAAATATATGATTTAATTGGGACAAATACAATCACATCTAATGAAATTTATTATTTAGATACTAACAATGAAGAATATTCATATACTCTTTATGATTGTGATAGAATAAATAATGATATTGATATAGATATAAAAAGTTTAAATGAATATCTTTTACAATCATCTCAATTATTAATTGGAGCATATTTTAAAACTTCTATTCCAACAAAAAGACAAAATAGAGGTCATTATGGAATTACTTATGAATTAATATTTAAAGACGATAATACAAATGATGAAATTATAAAAACTTTTACAATAGATGAGGATAATATGGTAGATAATCCTTATAGATTACTTTATGAAACTAGACAATATAAAATTTTTGACATAGATAGTCAAAATTTTATTAAAGTTAAATCTATAAGTATTTTTAATAAAGATTTTCCATAGGCAGAAGGTAAAACTACCAATAGAAAATTAAATAAAGGTGATATTCAAATTTCTAAAATTGAATTATGTGGAGCTATTAAAAATCAAACTTATGATAATGGATTATCAATATCTTTTTACACTCCTAAAGGAACTTTTTTTACAGAAAAAACAACTTCTGGAGATTTTAAAACAATTATTGCTTATTTAAAGGTAAATGGATTAAAAATAACAGATACAGAAAAATTAGCTTTTTATTGGGGTAGAGAAGATATTGGAATTTCTTCTACTAGTCAATATTACAATAGTCATTTAGGACGTGGATGGAAATGTTTAAATTAGAGTAATATTATTTCTGGAACTGGTTCAAAACCAACTATAAGCTGGGTTCCCGCATCAGACACTTTTCAAATATCTTTATAGGAAGCAAGTGCTAAAGATAATAATATAAAAGTTGCTATTGTTTATAATAACTCTGTAGTAACTAAAACTATTAATATTAGAAATTTAGGAGCTATTACTAATGTATCTATTGTATCAGATGGTGGTGTAGAATTTTATCATGGAGTTGGTCATCCAAAATTAACTTGTCAAGTAGAAGGTAATTTACCTAATAATAGTTATAAATATTTTTGGGGAGTAGAAGATAATAATAGTAATTTTTTACTTTTACCTTAGACTACTGTTGAAAATGAAATTTATAATAATGCAGTTAATGAATTAAATCAATTAATAAATGATATAAATACTGGAAGAAAATATAAAGAACAATAGGAAGAAAATATAAAACAATTAGAATAGAAAATTCAATCTTATAATTATATTCAAAGAGTAGAAGGAAATATTATTTATGATGTTCAAATTAATAATATTATAGGATTTTCTACTTTTAAATGTTCAGTATATAGTAATAATGATGTTTATTTAGGAACCGCCGCAATTACTTTGCAAAATAAAACTCAAACAGAAGCATTATATACTTTAATTATTAATAATGGAACACAAGTTTTTCAATATAATGAACAAGGTATTGCTCCTAACAATGCTAGTTTATAGAATCGACAAAAAATACCTATTTTAGATTTCACTCTATATGATGAAGTTGGTAATGCTATTGACTCTAATATTATTAAAAATAATGATAAATGTTCAATTAGATGGAGTATTCCTATTAAAGATACTTTATTAGAAGATAGTGGATAGAATGGTTAGAATTCAGGATTTGATTCTACTTCAACTTTTTTATATTATGAAAATCTTACTAGTTTTAGTTATAATATAAAACAAATATATAATATACAAGCTGAAAATAATCAAATAGAATTAACTATTAATTATAATGGATTAACAGTAACCACAAGAACTAATTTTACTTTTGTAAAACAAGGTTAGCCAGGAACTAATGGTAGTTAGTATGTTATAAAAATAATTCCTAATACATTAAGTAATAATATTCCTTATTTTCCTATGATTATTAATCGAAATGGTGGATATTATTTAAATTATGGATTAAATTCAACAGGTACAGAAACTGAAATTAGCACTGATAAAGGAAGACAATTATTTAAAGCTCAAGTTTGGAATAATGGGGAATTACTTTGGGAAGGATTTTCAATAGATAATGGTATAGGTACTACACCAAATTTAATACATTGGAGTATTCTATCTAATAAATATAGCTCCTTATATCAAGATGAATCTGCTTTTGAAGTTACAAATCCGCTTAGTGGATTTATTAGATACACTGGAAAATTCTTTTCTTCAATAACGGATAGAGAAAATCCATATTCATATGCTAATATTATACAATGTAGTATTGTATACAATGGAAAAACATACTATGGAACAATTCCTGTAATTACTGCTATTACTTTTGACCCAAATTATAATATAAAATTACAAAATCTTACAGGTTTTAAATATGTGTTATATTCTTCATCTGGAACAACTCCACAATATGATAATACTAATCCTTTTACTTTTGTTTGTCAATAGAAAATGAATGGAATATGGGTTGAATCAAAAAATGTTTAGTATATTCCTAGTTCTATTGGAAGTATTAAAAATAATAAAACAGGAACAATTATTGATAAATCTAATTTATTACAATTAGTATAGTATAATAGATAGGATTTGTAGAATAATCAATGGTATTATCAACCTGCTATTAATTATGATGGTTAGTGTGTTAATTTAGCTGTATTATGTAAAATAAAGAAAAATGGAACAACAATGGGATATATCCATATTCCAATTCATTTTTTATTAAACAAATATGGTTTAGCTAATATTAATGGTTGGGATGGAAATAGTATTCAAATTAATGAAGACGGTGGATATATTTTAACTCCTCAAATAGGTAGTGGTTAGAAAGATAAAAATAATAATTTTACAGGAATTTTAATGGGGTCTGTAAAAGAAAGTTCTGCTGATAATATTGATAATATTTATTAGGGTTTATTAGCATATAATAAAGGTGAAAGAAGTTTCTTTTTAAATGCTAAAAATGGTTCTGCTATATTTGGAAAAAATGGAGGTAAATTAACTATAGACTCAAATAATTAGAAAATGATGATATATAGTAGTAATTTTTGGAATCAATATAAAGATGATGGTTTACCAATTTCATATGATATTATTAATGAAAATCAAGATGGGTTATTAATTGATTTAACCATTCCTTAGATTAGATATGGAAATGGAAATTTTTCTATTTCTAATGAAGGTATTTTAAGTTGTATTAATGCTAATATATCTGGAACTATTACTGCTTCTAATGGTACTATTGGAGGATGGACTATTAATGAGAATATGCTAAGTAGAATAGTTAGTAATTCACAAACTATTGATAATGAAATAATAGATGAAGATAGTGATGGAGAGGGAGAAGCTACTGATAGTAGTTCTAATATTACTGTTACTTCTACTGTAACTTTAGATGATAGTGGTATTATATTTAATGGCACTTTAAATGGAGAAGATATTCAAACAAGTATTAAACCAATAGGAATATATACAAATTCTATCACTAGACCATCTGGTCATGGGTTGTATCAATGGTATGATTTAACAGGACAAAAATTATGGTGTATTGGAAATAATAAAGAAATTTTACGTTTTGCTACAAAAACAACTTCCACAACTCCATCAACTAATAGAGGTATTTCTTTTATGATTGGTAATGGATATTATACAGTTGGTTCTGGAACTAATCATTAGATAAAAACTAATAATGTAAATGTTTATTTATGTGGTGGAACAGATGAAACGAGTAAATATATTCAGTCTTATCCTACTTATAAAAGAGTTTATTCTGGTTCTCAATATACTGCAAATATGTATATAACAGATACAGGAACTTTTGGAAGAACTTCATCTTCATCTATTAGATATAAACATGATGTAGAATATTTAACGAATGAAAATAATTCTTCTATTGATGATTAGAAGAAAATATTTACTTTAAAGAAAAATAATAATGATTAGAATGATATTATGTCTATCTTAAATATTCCTATTGTAAAATTTAAATACAATGAAGGTTATATTACAGGAGACTCTGAATTTGATTATAATAAATCTATTTTAGGATTAATTTCAGAGGATGTTGCTAATATATGTCCATAGTGTGCTACTTATATTTAGAATGAAAATAAAGAAAAAATTCCTGAAGCATATAATATTAATCAAATTGTTATTAGAATGTTATACATAATTCAACAACAACAAAAAGAAATTGAAGAATTAAAACAAAAACTTACTTGACTTTTTTAAAAATTTTTTATATAATGAGAAAAAAGAAAAAGGTAGTGAAATTATGAAAATATTAAGTTTAGATTTATCAACTAAATCAACAGGATATGCTTATGGATAGGATTAGAAATTATAGGGACATGGTTGTATAACATCTAGTTCTTTATATACCGCAAAACGAATAATAAAAATGCGGGAATAGATTGCTAAAATTATAAAAGAAAATAATATAGAGAAAGTTGTTATGTAGGAAGTACTACCATAGTTTAATACTAGAACGACTAAAGTATTAATGTGGATACAAGGGGTTATTATTACTTCCATTTATGAAATTAATCCTAAGATTTAGTGTGAATTTATGATTCCTGCATAGTGGCGTGCTGCAATTAAGTTAAAACAAGGTAAGGGAATAAAAAGAGAAAAATTAAAACAATAGGATATGGACTATGTTTTTGATAAATATAATTTAAAAGTAAATGATGATGAAGCAGATGCTATATGTATTTTTGATGCTTATAATATAAAAGATAAAGAAAAAAATGAAATTAATTGGGGATAAGGGTTAGTATAACTAACCCTTATTTTTATTTTAAGGACAGTTTTAATTAAAAATCTATTTAAAATTTTTATATATTATTGGAGAAAAATGAATGTTTTTCTCTAATAATTAATTATTCTTTATTGATGTACATCTATAAGCAAAAGGAAAGGAGATCTCTAATCAAATGAATCAACAACAGTTAGGATATCCAATCGTAGGAAATGGAAGAACTGGATATTCTAATCCATCCTACGGAAACAACAGTTTGATTATGAATACTCCATATGACAACTATATGGGAGGATTTAATAATCAAACAAATTTGCAACAACAACAATTATCATCAATTCAATATTTAAAATGCAGACCAGTTTCTTCTAAAGAAGAAGCAAGAGCTAGTCAAATTGATTTAGATGGGTCTTTGTGGGTTTTTACTGATGTTGCTAACGATAAAATTTATACAAAACAAATTAGCACAAATGGTACGGCAATTTTTAAAACTTATTCTTTTACTCAAGAAGATGAAAATAACAACTCATATTTAAATAACAATGATTATGTTACTAAATAGGAATTTAATAATGTAATTCAAGGATTAATGGCTTTAGTTAATCCGCAAACAACAGAAGTAAAAGAATAGCAAACTGCTAATAAAGTAATAAATTTTTAAGGAAGGTAAAATGAAATGAATATAAATCCTTTTCAATTAATTCAAATGATAAAGGGTGGTAATAATCCACAACAATTGTTAATGAACATATTGCAATCACAGCAAAATAATAATCCTATTATTCAAAATGCCTCAAATTTAGCTCAAAATGGTAATATTTCTGCTTTAGAAATGTTAGCACGAAATTTAGCTAGATAGAAGGGGTTAGATTTTGATAAAGAGTTTTCAAACTTTAAAAACTATTTTCAATAATAATACATCATTCATAAAGGAGATTTTGTTCTATGTTTAATAATTCCAATGGATACTCTTTAGCAGACATTGCAGCTGCTACTGGAAATGGTAACAATAATGGCTTTGGTTTTGGCGGAGATGGAATTTTGTTATTCCTTTTTATTATTATTTTAGTCTGCGGAGGCTGGGGTAATGGATTCGGTGGATTCGGCGGAGGAGCTGGAAATACCGCATTTGTTACATCAGATGTCCAAAGAGGATTTGACCAAAGTGCAATCATTAATGGAATAACAGGAATAAATAATACACTTAATTCAGGATTTGCTAATGCAGAAATTTCTAGATGCAATGCTCAAGCTAATGTACTTCAAACTCTTAATACAATAGCAATGAATCAACAAAATTGTTGTTGTGAAAATAGAGCGGGATTAGCTGATTTAAAATATACAGTAGCTACTGAAGCATGTGCAGACAGATCTGCAATTTCAGATGCTTTAAAAGATGTAATTGCTAATAATACAGCAAATACTCAAGCTATATTAGATAAATTATGTCAACAAGAAATTGAAGCTCTTAAAACAGAAAATCAAAGACTTCAAATGCAAGGTTATTTAGCTAATCTAGCCGCATCTCAAAATGCTCAAACTGGTGAAATTTTAGCAGATAATGCAGCTCAAACCGCAATTTTGAGACAAGCATTAAATCCAACTGCTGTTCCAGCATATATTGTTGCTAATCCTAATGGATGTAATTGTGGATACAATAACGGATGTGGAACTAACGGTTTTTATAATTGATAAGGAGGTTGCTTATGGCTAGTTATGTAACAACTACAGATGCATTGGTAGCCTTAAATGGCACCATACCATTTAATAGTGTTTCTATTCCTTGTAATAAAGGTAATGTTGTACCTCTTGTCCCAGGAATTCTTAACTTAAATGGCAATACTTCTAATCGTTTTGCAAGATATGAAATTAAACTTCAAGGAAATATTCAAATTCCTGAAGGTGGAGCTGTTACTCCAATAGCATTAGGAATTACCCTTAATGGAGTAGTAATTCCATAGAGTGTTGCTATCGTAACTCCTGCGGCTGTAGAAGATTATTGGCATATTAGTACTACGGCTTATGTAACAGTTCCTTGCGGATGCTGTGTAACTGTATCAGGTGCTTATATAGATGGCACCGAAGATGACCCAGCTACAACTCCAACTCCTTCTATTCAAGTAAGACGTGAAGCTTCATTAACAGCAAAAAGAATAGCATAAGGAGGAGTAAAATGGGTGCAGAAAATTTAAAAATGATGCAAAAGCAAATAGTGAATTGTGTACAAGGTCAACTTGGAGATATTTCAAAAGTTGATACTCATGAACTTGGTTAGGCTATTGATATGATTAAAGATTTAGCTGAAGCTATTTACTATTGTATAGTTACAGAATCAATGGAGAAGATTGAAGATAAAGAACAATAGTCTTCAGTTCGAAGTATAAATTATTATACTACAAATAAATATAATGATGATATGTACCGCAATATGGAAAGAAATGGCGGTTATATGTATTATCCTGGCGGAAATGGACAATCAGGTTCTGGAAATAATGGGCATATGAGTGGTGTATCTTATTATACAGAAATGCCTTATGAAATGATGAGAGATCCTCGTGAAGGACGTTCTCCTATGCGTCGCCGCATGTATATGGAAGGAAAAGAAATACATAAAGATACTAATTCTCAATTAAGAGAATTGGAAGCATATCTTCAAGAATTATCAAGTGATATTACTTAGATGATTAAAGATGCTTCTCCAGAAGAAAGACAAACATTAAAGAATAAAATGACAATTTTAACTGATAAAATAACCGTATAAGATATGTTTTTAATTAATAATATATATTGGAAAATAGCTTCAGTACCTCCAGATTTTCCTTTATTACAAAGAATAAATGGTTAGTATTCTGTTGGTGCTTGTGATAATTTAACAAGAACTATATATTTAAGTAATACTTTATATGGAGATTTTTTAAAAAAAGTTTTATGTCATGAAATAACTCATGCGGCTATGTTTTCTTATAATGTAGATTTATCTATTGAACAAGAATAGTTAGTTGCAGATTTAATTTCAACTTATGGAGAAGAAATAATTTATATTACAAATAAAATTTTTACAAAACTTGGAAATATTTAATTGAAATAATGAGGTTATTGATTATATTAATCAGTAACCTCATTTTTCTTTAAGGAGATTAAAAGGAGGTTTTATATTGTCAGCAATACAAGGTTTTCAGTTATCTCAAGGTGGAGATATTGAAAAATATGATTATAATGCTTTAGATAATAAATTAGAATTAGATACTACTTTACAAATATCTGGACAAGCCGCCGATGCAAAAAGTACTGGAGATAAAATTAATGCTGTTGAAAGTAATCTTTCTAATTTAATTAATGATAATTCCAATTCAACAATATCAACATGGAGTGGCAATAAAATTACTGAAGAAATTCATAGTTTAATTAATAATGATACAAGTACTCCCTCTTCTGATACAACTTGGAGTAGTGCAGTTATTCGATAGCAAATTGAATATATAGCAAGAGATTCTATTTTATCAAGTATGGATGGAAATAATAATGTTTTTTCTTTATTAGATTTAATTTATCCAGTAGGTTCTATTTTTATGACAGTTAATAATGTTAACCCCGCTTCTTATATGGAAAATACCTCTTGGGTTTTATGGGGATCTGGTAGAGTGCCAGTGGGTGTAGATACATCTTAGACAGAGTTTAATACAGTTGAAAAAACTGGTGGTGAAAAAACGCATATTTTAACAGAAAGTGAAATCCCAGCACATACTCATACTGTTCATGACACTTATCCAGTGGTTGAAGCACCTATTGGAGTAGTTGGTGGACCAAACTCTATACACAAAATAGATAAAATTGACAGTCTTTTAAGAACAACAAGTTCAGTTGGTTCTGGTGGATCACATAATAATTTACAACCATATATTACCTGTTATATGTGGAAACGAGTGGAGTAATAAATATGAAAATTATAAAAACTAAAGAAAAAAAATATCCATTAATTCTTTATTATCAAGATAAAAAAATAAAAATTCCAAAACAAGCTAATTTTAGTAATTCTTGGTTAAAATCTCATGGATGTTCTATAATGGCATAGTATATTGTTTTACAATATCTTGGAAAACATATTTGGCCAATTAAATTATTAAAATGGCATAAAGCAAATACTAAATCAGAAGTAAAAGCTAAAGTAACTTTAAAAGGAATTACAAAAGGTATTAATCATTTTTTTAATGGTAGAGCTAAATATATTAATACACCTACTTTTGAAAAAATTGATAATGCATTAAAAAATAATCATATTATAATTTTTGAACAAAAGAATCCTATTCATAGTATCGTAATTTTTAGAGATAAAAATATTAACTATATGATTACTTATGGAAAGGTTGTTAAAATAAATTTAAAGAAGATAGTTAAAACTAAATCTTCTAATAAAACTTATAGAGGTATGATAATTATTTAAAATATTAAGGGAGGTAAAAAGAATGATTAATTTAAAAGTAAGATTTAGAAATCCAATTTTTATTGCACAATTAATTCTTGCTGTATTAACTCCTATTCTTGCTTATGCTGGTTTAACAATGCAGGATTTAACTACTTGGGGAGCATTAGGTCAATTGTTATTAGGAGCAATTAGTAATCCTTATGTTCTAGGATTAGTTATTGTTTCTGTCTTTAATGCTGTTACAGACCCAACAACTTCTGGAATTAATGACAGCGAAAGAGCAATGACCTATTCTTACCCTCAAACTTCAACAATAGAAGATGAGGAGGAAGAGGAAGATGACGAATAATAAATTTCCAAAATATAAATTAAATAATAAACAAATTCAAGGTCTTGCTAATATTATAATTCATTAGCAAGGAACTGTTGCGGGAATATATGCTTAGGCTTCTTTAATGGCTAATTTAACAGATATTAAAGGAGATCAGTATGCGACAGTAGATAATTTAATTAAAAAAGCCACTTCTGGTTGGTTTGCTTATGGTAGAGCCAGATATAACGCAGGGACTAATAATAAAACTGCTATAAAAGCTATTACAGATGTAATGGTTAAAGGCAAAAGAACATTACCACGATATATAAATGAACATGACTGTTTATCAGATTTAACAAAAGTAACTAATGGTGGCTCATCTATTAATAAAAAAAATAAAGATAATTATATAAAACATAAAACAGTTTTACATAATAAATATGGTTCTTCTTATATTTTTTATAGTTTTCCAGGAGGCTCAAAAACAGGAGTAGATCCATTTGGATATACGTCTAAATCTATGAGAGAAAAATGGGGAGAATTTTGTTATACATTATAGCAATCTCAAAATGATAAATTTGGAAAATAGAAGAAAAATTATACAGGAATTTATCCAGTATTACCAGATAGCTCTTTTAAAGTTAAAAGAAAATATTATAAACTTGGTGATGGATTAGTAACATTAAGAAAATATACAACTCAAATAAAACGAGTTCAATAGCTGCTTAAATGGGGAGGATTTTATGAAGGTCCAATTGATGGAGTCTATGGATTGGAAACCTCTGCAGCAGTTAAAAAATGTCAAAAACATTTTAATTTAGATATTAATGGATATTTTGGAGAAAAATGCTTAAATAAATTAAAAGCACTTAAAAGATGAAAATAAAAAAAGACCCCTAGTAAATATATTAATATTATATTTACTAGGGGTTATTTTTTTATATATTAGTTGTTTCAGGATAAAAGGCTAATATACGTTCATGATTAGAAGTTTCTATAATTCTGGGAATTGATTGTAACTATAAAGTTGTATTTTCTAAATCATCTATCTTGTCTTTTACTGTTGTTGTACTATTATTTGTAGTATCATAAATAACATTATCAGCATCTGTTGTGACAGGAATATTTTCAGTAAGTCCTTTTATTCTTATTGCAGTTAATTTACTCATTTTATCACCTTTCTACTGCTTTCGTACAAGTTATACTCATAATTCCATTAACATCTAAAGGGAGAGAAATTGAATTAATCATATAATCTCCATAAATTCCACATTCTTTATTTTTAATAGAAATTCTTGTATTTGGTTCAAGATAATAAATTGGTAAAGTTGTTAATGAAACTTGTTCATTATAATGAGTATATTGATATAATTGTTGTTTTATTTCTTCATAGGCAGAACGCATTACTCCACCTGTTAATAACATATTATAAATATTTGCTCCAACTTGAATAAAATCTTGATGTCTTTTTTTACATTCTTCAGTTAACTCATTAGTATTTTCCTATCCAGTTTTTATAATTACAAGATCTGGATGAGTTGGTTCAAAAATGCAATTAATAGCTTCATTATTAATAATTGCAGTTCGTCTTCCTATATTCTAAACACTTAACTATCCTAAAGCTGAAGAGGTATCTATAAAATCTAAAAAGAAATCCATATTACTTGGATTCTTTATCATTTCTTCTTTAAATCCAGGTGGATATTGCATATTATATATTTTACTCCACTAAGTTTTTAATTCAGTATAATAGTAATTATTTTCAAGAGCTAATAATTCACTCATTACTCCTTGCATATATAATTCACTTCTATAATCTTCTGTTCTAATTGTCTATAATTTATAATTAGTAGGTTCATAGTTGTTTATTTTATCATTCCATTTATAAATAATTTTAGTACTAGAATCATAATAATATAAACCAGATTCTCCTTTCGTGGGGAAACCATTAGGATCTTTTCTAGGAAATTTAATAGGAGCTTTTGCTTTTAAAATTCCATCTTCTGGATCAGTATAAAAGAAAACTTCATAAGTATTTCCAATCTATGGTTTTTTATCAATAGCTAAATGATATCTAATAGGAACTGGATTATTTCCTCCTGTGTTTTTCATTCCCCATATTACAAAATCATTTTTAATTTGTTGATATTGAGGAGCATTAGAAAATGATTGAATTATATTTGCATTATCAAAAGTATATATAGATTTACCATGAGTATAATCTGACATATAGTTCTACTCTTGTATTTCATTAATTAAAAAAGTAGAATAAGTTGTATTTAAATAATTTTTAATTTCTTGAAATCTAAAATTACCATTTATATCATAAAAATATTCATAATTACCTAA
>AUXO014937606.1_pt1 | contig 22198 bp, 20 predicted proteins | sample 768731 | NCBI WGS metagenome assembly AUXO01 (sample SAMN02715735, study PRJNA202380) | gut metagenome | biome: sheep rumen | host: Ovis aries | place: New Zealand: Palmerston North | reverse complement strand
GGCAGCGGATTTACAGGCTTGCTCCGTAAGGCGGTAAAGGATGCAGAAGAGAACCAGAAAGCTACGGTCTTTGGTTATTGGGTGTCAGATCCGGAACGCTATGGCGTAGCTGAGTTTGACAAGCAAGGAAACTGCCTGAGTATTGAGGAAAAACCCAAGGAACCAAAGAGTAACTATGCCGTTGTGGGCCTTTACTTCTATCCCAATAAGGTGGTAGATGTAGCCAAGCATATCAAACCTAGCGCACGTGGAGAATTGGAAATCACTACTGTCAACCAGAGATTCTTGGAAGATGGAGAACTTAAGGTTCAGGTCTTTGGTCGTGGTTTCGCGTGGTTAGATACGGGCACTCATGACAGCCTTGCCGAGGCTTCGACGTTCGTAGAAGTTATAGAAAAGCGTCAGGGTTTGAAGGTGGCCTGCTTGGAGGGTATTGCTTATCGCAATGGCTGGATTTCTGAGGAGAAGATGCGAGAGTTGGCAAAGCCGATGCTTAAAAACCAGTACGGACAATACCTGTTGAAGGTGATAGATGAGATGAAAGAGGAAACAAACTCCAATTATTTCCGTGACAAGGGATTGAAGAATCAATTCTAATTTTATATTTGCAGATAGTTTTATGGCTGAGCAATCTCTAAAGGATAAGACTGTTAAAGGAGTAGGGTGGAGTGCTGCTGATGCTTTTCTGGGACAGGGTATGACCTTCATGGTTGGACTTGTTTTAGCAAGATTATTATCCCCTGAAGAGTATGGTCTTATTGGAATAGTAACCATATTTACTACAATAATGCTTGGCTTCGTTGATAGTGGATTTAGCAATGCGCTTATCAGAAAGCATGAGGTGAGCGAAGAGGATTATAGTACTCTATTCTTTTTTAATTTATTTGTTAGTATACTCATGTTTGCCCTCCTTTTTGTGGGGGCTCCCGCAATAGCTCGTTTCTTTGACAGACCTCAATTAGTATCCTTGACTCGCGTCATGGGCTTGTTGCTTATCTTTCAGGCACTATCATTGGTTCAATATACAATACTTAGTCGCAAAATTGATTTTAAGACAAAAACTAAAGCGAGCATTATTTCCGCTATATCAAGTGGCGTAATTGGTATTGGAATGGCATTGTCTGGATTCGGTGTATGGTCTTTAGTGGCTCAACAATTATCTCGGCAACTGGTTTATTCTGTATGTTTATGGATTTTTAATAAGTGGTGGCCTCAATTTAAACTAAGTACTAAAAGTTTCAGATATATGTGGGGATTTGGATGGAAACTCATGTTAAGTGGTTTTCTCGATCGTCTATGGAATCAACTATATCAAGCAGTGGTGGGAAAATATTATACACCAGCAACATTGGGGCAATATACAAGAGCAAAAGAATATTCAAATCTCTTTTCCAGCAATTTTACATCCATTATACAACGTGTCAGTTATCCAGTACTATCTCAAGTTCAGGATGATGAGGAGCGAATGGTCGGTGCTTACAGACGTGTAATTAAAACAACAATGTTTGTAACAGCAATCATTATGATTTCCATGGGAGCCGTAAGTGGACCTTTTATTTATTGCCTGATAGGACCACAATGGCACGAAGCTGCAGTCTATTTGCCCTTGATATGTATCAGTATGTCGCTATATCCGCTTCATGCAATTAATCTCAATATGCTTCAGGTCCAGGGAAGAACCGATATTTTTCTGTATATAGAAATTGCAAAGAAGATAATAGCGGTCTTACCGCTTTGCCTTGGCATATTTGTTAGTATTTACTGGATGTTAATTGGAACAATTATTACAGGAATTATTTCTTTTTTTCTAAATAGTTTCTATACAGGAAAGAGCCTTGGCTATAACTCATGGCACCAATTGAAAGATGTAGCTCCAAGTTATGGCATTGCATTATTAGTCGCCCTATCAGTCTATTTCTTTAAATATCTTCCTTTGTCAAATTGGATAATATTTCCTATACAAATAATCGTTGGTGTTCTTGTGGGTTTTATAGTTTGTGAAATGACTCAACTTGAAGAGTATTTAGAGGTGAAGGGGATATTATGCCAGTATATTTTTAAGTTTTATAAACGAAAATAATTGATATTTGTAATAATGGAAAGAATTACAGTAACCTCGCCGTTGTTGCCCAACCTCGACGAGTTTAATGAAATGCTCAAGGAAATTTGGGCAAGCAAGTGGATAACTAACATGGGGCAATTTCATGCCCAGCTTGAGAAGGCTTTGTGTGAGTATTTAAAAGTACCTTATATTAGCCTTTTTACTAATGGAACCCTTCCTTTGCTTACGGCTTTACAGGCATTACGTATTACAGGAGAAGTAATTACAACACCTTACAGTTTTGTGGCTACGACTCATAGTATTTGGTGGAATGGCTGTCGTCCGGTGTTTGTGGATATTGAAGAAGAAACGTGTGGAATTGATCCGGATAAGATAGAAGCCGCTATCACTCCTAAAACAACTGCGATTATGCCAGTTCATTGCTATGGTAAGCCCGTAAAAATGAAGCAGATTCAGGAGATTGCTGACAAATATGGCTTGAAAGTTATTTATGATGCTGCTCATGCTTTTGGTGTGGAGGTAGATGGCGAGAGTATTTTGAATGCAGGTGATATGTCGACTCTCAGTTTCCATGCAACTAAGGTTTACAATACTCTTGAAGGCGGAGCTTTGGTAATTCATGACGAAAAGACTAAGAACCGTATAGACCATTTAAAGAATTTTGGTTTTGCTACAGAGACTGAAGTTGTTGCCCCTGGTATCAATAGTAAAGTGGATGAAGTGCGTTGTGCATACGGATTGTTGAACTTGAAACAGGTTGATCAGGCTATTGCTAACCGTCAGAAAGTGGCTCAGAAATATCGTGAGGCATTGCGCAACGTTCCTGGTATTCGTTTCTTTGATGATATGCCGGGTGTCCGTCACAACTACAGCTATTTCCCCATCTTTATCAATTCTGATGAATATGGTAAGACAAGAGATGAACTCTATTTCCAAATGAGGGAACAAAACGTGCTTGGCAGAAGGTACTTCTATCCTTTGATTAGTACATTCAGCACTTATCGCAGTCTCCCTTCTGCAACAACAGAGAATCTGCCTGTTGCAACTAAGATTGCTAATGAAGTTATCTGTCTTCCTATGCATCATGAGTTGACGGATTCTGATATTGATCGTATACTAAGTCTTATTGTAATATAATGGCTCAAAAAAAACTAATGCTCCTTGGGGGTATCCGTTATTTGCTCCCCGCTATTGAGACAGCTCACAAACATGGAATTTATGTTATTACGGTGGATTATCTGCCGAATAACATTGCTCATAAATATTCTGACGAATACCATAATGTGAGCATCCTTGAAAAGGACAAGGAGAAGGTCCTTGCACTGGCTAAGGAGCTGAAGATAGACGGTATTCTCTCATATGCAGTAGACCCGGGCGTAGTGGCTGCTGCATATGTGGCAGAGCAAATGGAATTGCCGTTCACCTGCTCCTATGAGTCTGCTTGCATCCTACAGGATAAATCACGTTTCCGCAAGTTTCTTGCAGATAATGGATTCAATGCGCCACATGCCAAAGGCTATGTCAATGCAGAGGATGCTATAAAGGATGTTGACTATTTCAACTGGCCTGTGATTGTGAAACCAGTGGATTCTGCTGGCAGTAAAGGTGTATCAAGAGTTGATGACCCTAAGGATTTGCATAAGGCTATAGAACATGCATTGGATGAATCACATAATGGACACTTCATTGTAGAAGACTTTTTGGAGTTGGAGGGCTATCAATCAAGTGCAGACTGTTTCAGTGTAGATGGTAAGTTAGTTTATGCAGATTATTCCGACCAATTGTTTGATAAAGACGCAGCCAACCCTTATACTCCTGCATTAGAGATATGGCCATCAACCATGAAGCAGGTGCATCAGGATTACTTGACTAGTGAACTACAACGACTTTTGACGCTTCTTAATTGCGGGACCGGCCTTTATAACGTAGAAAGCCGCTTGTGTAAAAACGGTAAGCCATATATCATGGAAGTCTCACCTCGTGCAGGAGGCAACCGTATAGCAGAACTGCAACGTATAGGTACAGGAATTGATTTGATAGAAGCTGAGGTTTTGAAGGCAATAGGTGAACCGTTACCCAATAATATCACCATGCCTCAGTATGATGGTTGCTATGTTAATGATATAGTTCATTCTTTGAAGGCTGGTACATATCAAGGTATAACCTATGATGAATTGTTTAAGAAAGAGCATATTATCAGCGAGGCTATCTATCCTTCCGTTGGTGATTATGTGGAAGCTTTCCATGGTGCTAACAATGCTATTGGTTCGGTCTTTTTAAGATTTGCATCAAGAAAAGACGCAAATCAGCATATAATACACCATAATGAGAATATGTGCGTGATAGTGAATGGATAAATATGATTGATAATCAAACTTATATATTATATGGAAGAATTAAAATTAGACGGACTCCAGTTTATGGGAGAGAATATCCGCAAGCAGTTAAAATTTTGTGGTGAAGGTGTGAGGCTGTATCCCTTGTGCAAGATGATTAGAGCAGCTAATGCACAATTGGATAATTGTTGCCAGATTATGGATTTTGTATTCATTGATGCTGGAAAATCATTAAGATTGGGCAAATATAGCACTCTAACATGGTATTGCCTTATTGAAGGTGGTGCTAATACTTATATTGGCGATAGAGTATTCCTTGGACCTGGAACGAAAGTCCTCACATCTACTTACAAACTGAATGGTTATTATTCTATTGAGCATATACCTGAGGAATGTAGAGGTACTGATTATGGCGATATAACCATCAAAGACGATGCTTATATTGGTGCCAACTGCACGATTCTTCCTGGAGTAACTATTGGTGAAGGTGCTGTTGTTGGTGCTAACGCTTTGGTTAATAAGGATCTTGAACCATGGGGTATCTATGTCGGTTCTCCTTGCAAGAAGATTGGTGAACGTCAGAAACCCACACCTGAGCGTCAAGAAAAAATAAAGGAAGTAAACTGGGAAAATCACCTTTAATTTATCCTTCATGAAGAAAATATTGATATTGGGCGGTAATGGAGCTATTGGCCGCTATATGGTAGATTACTTTTACGAGAGATCACAGGAATATGATATAGCATTGATAACTGCTGATATTAATGACGAAGGCACAGGCTTTATTAGGAAGAGGTCAGAATTCCACCGTTTGGATGTCAGTAAAAAAGAAGACTTTAACAATCTGCCAAAGGACATCTATGCCGTTATAGATTTGGCAACACACATGCCCGCCAGAATGTTGGGATTTGATCCTCAGCATTATGTTGACACAAATATTAGCGGAACATTGAATGTGCTCGAATTCTGTAAAGACAACCATGTTGATAGATTATTGTTCGCACAAACATTTGGTGATATTTTAGTAAAAGCTGAGAATGATCCAGAACTAAGGGTTGGTATGCAGCCAGAGCAGGATTATACTGATATTAAGTCGGTATATATTTCTTCCATGAACTGTGCTGTAGAACTTATCAAGTGCTACCATGGTCTATTCTCTTTGAAGACTTTCTTCTTCCGTCTTCCCACGATATACTCTTGGAATTCTAAGCCCTATTATGAGAATGGTGTGGAAACCAAGAAAGCTTGGCGCATCCTTATTGACCAAGCCACTAAGGGTGAGGATATTCATGTTTGGGGTGACCCCAATCGTGCAAAAGACATGGTTTATGTGAAAGACCTTTGTCAGGAATTCTATAAGGCGTGCTTTGTAGATAGAAATTATGGTTTCTATAACATTGGTACTGGTGTTGGCACATCCCTGTTAGACCAGATTAAGGGAATGATAGAGGTATTTGGAGAAGGAAAACAGTCAAAGATTCTGTATTCTCCTGAAAAACCCAATGCTCCTCAGTACATTATGAATATAGATGAAGCGAGAGCTGAATTAGGTTACGAGCCTAAGTATCTATATATTGACATGCTCAAGGATATGAAAAAGGAGCGTGATTTAAACAGATTTGAAGAATAGCAATAATGGGAAATCTTGTTAATGTTGAGTTTCAAGGCAGAATAGCCCTTGTAACCATCAACCAACCAGCATCACTTAATGCGTTAAGTAGCATTATATTGCGCGAACTGGACGAGGTGATTACTGTTGTGGGTGAGAAAATAGAAACAAGAGTGGTTATTCTGACAGGGGCTGGTCGCTCATTTGTTGCTGGTGCTGACATTTCAGAAATGAAGGATATGTCTACAGAGCAGGCCAACGAATATGCCATGCTTGGAGCCAAACTCTTCCAGAAGATCGAAACTCTCAACAAGGTAACCATTGCCGCCATTAATGGTTTTGCCCTCGGTGGCGGCTGTGAGTTGGCAATGGCTTGTGACATTCGTATTGCTTCCGAGAAAGCCAAGGTCGGACAGCCTGAAGTTGGGTTAGGTATCACACCTGGTTTCTCTGGTATCCGCAGAATGATGGAGATTGTTGGCGAAGCAAAAGCCAAGGAATATATCTTCACTGGTCGAATGTTTGATGCCTTTGAAGCTGAAAAGGTAGGGCTTGTAAACAAGGTGGTAAGCCCAGAGACTTTGATGGAAGAATGCCAGAAGTTGGCAGAAGAAATTGCTAACAAGTCCTTTAATGCAGTCATCACCAGTAAGAACTTGATGAATGCGCTGAAAAGAGATTTAGATAATGCTTTAAAAATGCAATCTGAGTATTTTGCAGATTGTTTTAACCATCCTGACCAAAAAACGGGTATGAATGCATTCGTAAACAAAGAAAAACCATTCTTTTAAGGTTATACACCAAACCAAGAAAACCAATAGATATGTTAAGAATAAAGACTGTCACAGTCGTTGGCGCAAACGGCACAATGGGTACGAATGTATCCGGAATATTTGCATCGTTTGGCGAGGCCACCGTGTATATGGTGAGCCGCGACAAAGAGAAGTCTAAGAAGGCCGCTCTTAAGGCCGGAAAGACAGTGAAGGCAGACAGCATTGTAAATCACCTGATTCCGGTGGACTATTCAATGTTGGCTGAGTGTGTTAAAGCATCTGATCTGGTGTTTGAAAGTGCAGCGGAGAACCTGGAGTTGAAAATTAACTTGCATACACAGATTGGACAATCTCTGAAAAAGGGAGCCATTGCCTGCACAGGCTCATCTGGACTCTCTATTACAAGAATTGCGGAATGCTATCCCGAAGAGATGAGAAGCCAGTTCTATGGCGTTCACATGTTCAACCCGCCTTATCAGTTGACGTTGTGTGAATTGACGGCTTCCCCATATAGCGATATGGCGTTGTATGGTGAATTGAAGGAGTATCTGAAAAACATACTTCACCGTACAGTTGCAGAGAGCAAAGACTTACCGGCATTCCTTGGAAATCGCATTGGCTTCTATGTGATGAATGAGGCTTTACAGTATGCAGAGAAGTATCAGGACAATGGTGGCATAGACTACATTGATGCTCTCCTTGGACCGTTCACTGGGCGTACTATGCCGCCCATCACTACGGCAGACTTTGTGGGATTGGACGTCCATAAGGCCATTGTGGATAATATCTATGAGAATACTGACGACTATGTGCATCATAGGTTTGTGTTGCCAGCATTTGTGCAGAAGTTGATTAATGAGAAGAAACTTGGTCGTAAGTCAGGGCAGGGACTATACAAGCTCATTAAGTATGATAGCGGCGATAAACGCATGATGGTGTATGACATCAAGACGGGTATGTACCGTGATGAGATTAAGTACAGTTTTCCGTTTGCTATCCGTATGAAAGAGTTCCTGAAGGTGGGTGACTATGATTCTGCTATCAAAGAACTGATAACCAACAAGAGTCAGGATGCTGATATCTGCTTGCGCTTCTTATTGAGATATATAGTGTATGCTCTTTATACGGCAGAACATGTGGGTTATGACCTTCGTGTGGCAGATGATGTGATGGCTACCGGTTTCACCTGGTGTCCGCCTTTTGCAATGATGGAAGCATTCCAGAATGTGTGTGACCTTGGTCAGTTGATGAAAGAAAGACTGAAACCAGAGGTTCTGGATAATGTGGATATTGACCACATCATTGGCGAAGAGATTAAGTCGAAATACGACTACCGTATATTCTTTAAAGCAAAATAAGGAGGAGAGCACTATGAATAAGAAAATTTATATAATGGGTGGTGCTCAGACCGACTTTGAGCGCAACTGGACAAAAGAAGGTAAGGGCATGATAGCTATGCTCAAAGAGGCTGTGGCTGATGGTTTCAAGGATGCCAACTTCACCATGGATGAAATGGTAGCCCTTAACAAAGAAAATCGTGTGGCTGCTTTTGTCGGAAACTTTATAGCAGAGCAGTATATCAGTCAGGGACACCTTGGCGCATTCCTCACGGAGGTGAATCCTGCATTCTATGGCGTACCTTCTGCCAGATACGAAGCCGCTTGTGCTTCAAGTTCTGTAGCACTGGATGCCGCTATCAGTAAGATTGAGGCAGAAGAATATGATGTCTGCATTGTGGTAGGCTGGGAGATTATGAAGAGTGTTGACTCCAAAAAGGGGGGAGACATCCTTGGCCGTGCTGCCTACTATGAGAAAGAAGGTAAGGGCATTGACCTTCCGTTCCCGAAACTCTTTGGCCGTTTGGCAGATGCTACCATTGAAAAATATGGCATTGATAAAGATCGCTACCTGAATGCGCTGGCCAAGATTTCATGCATCAACTATAGCAATGCCAAACGCAATCCTTTGGCTCAGACGCGCAAGTGGTTTATGAACTACGAAGAGGCCAGCCATAGAGGAACCGAATCCAATATGTGTGTTGGTGGCCTGCTGGGTGTAAGCGACTGTTCACAGGTTACGGATGGAGCTGCTGTGGTGGTGCTTTGTTCTGAGAAATATTACAAGGAGAAAGGATTTACGAATAAACCCATAGTGAAAGGGTATGGACATAGAACTGCACCTATGCTCTTTGACAAGAAGATGGCAGACAATGTCGGTAGTGAATATGTCCTGCCTTGGACACGTCAGGCTTGTTTGGATGCTTACCGCAGAGCAGGCTTAACTGTGGATGACATTGGCGTGTTTGAAACCCACGACTGTTTTACCTCCAGTGAATATGCAGCTATCTCTGCTTTTGGTATTTCGGAACCTGGCAAAGAGTATGAGGCAGTAGAGAATGACGTGATAGGTTTTGATGGTGCTAAACCAATTAACCCTTCTGGTGGTTTAATTGGTTGCGGCCACCCTGTAGGTGCCAGTGGTGCCCGTATGTTCCTTGACCTATATAAGCAGGTTACCGGCAAGGCTGGTGGCTATCAAGTGAAGGACGCAAAGAATGGCATGATGTTGAACATAGGCGGTAGTGCCACGACGAATTATGTTTTTATTATTGGACACGAATAAGTTGTAAGTAATAATTTAATTCTTTCCGAATGGAAATAGGGTACAAGTATACAGTAGCAACTCTTTGTAATACGTATAATCATAAAAGGTATTATCAAGATGCATTAAGAGGTTTTCTCATCCAAAAAACAACATTTCCAACTGTATATATTATTATAGATGATGCTAGTACAGATGGGGAACAAGACTTGTTGTGTAAGTGGTCTACAGATAACCTGGATTTTAATGAAGAAGATGCTTGTTATTGTAAACCAATGCATTATGGACGTCTTATTTATGGAAGGTATAAAGAATCATTAAATACCTTTTTTTCCATACTGCTTCTTTCTGATAATCATTATCAATCTGGTCGAATGAACCTGATGTGGGACTATATTACAGAATGGTGGTGCAATGCAAGATATAATGCATTTTGTGAAGGAGATGATTATTGGATTGACCCCTATAAATTACAGAAGCAAGTTGATATATTAGAAAAACATCCTGAATGCACTATTGCATTTTGCAAAGTAAAGAATGTGTCTCGGAAAGGAACAGAATTGAAAACAGCAGAGCCTAATGGCAATTATATAAAAACAGGTATTGTAACGTTAAATGACTTTTTGAAATATCAGTATGGAAAAGGTCGATGGGTATTCCAAACTTCCTGCTATTTTTTTAGGTCATCTTATACTATGGATTTATATAATACCGATTTCTATAAGGCATATCCAGTAGGTGATATTGCTCTTGTTACAGAGTTGCTTTTGAGAGGTGATGGCTATTATATTGATGATGTGTGTTCTTGTTATCGCGTTCAATCTGGAGGACATACATCTCAATTAAAAGAGAATGTCAAGTTGGTTGTTACTTATCAAAAAAAAGTAATTTCATCATTATCAATACTTGATAAAATTACAAACAATAAATATCACAAATATTTGGAAAGTCAGCGATTGCAATGTTGCTTTTATATTGATTTCTATAGAAAGGATTATCTTAAAATGTTGGCACCCAAATACTGGCAACTTTTATTTGTTATATCTCCCAAAGTTCAGCTGGTTATGGCTTTGAAAATTTTTTGTCCACCATTGTATGATTTTTTAAGAAATAGGCGCTTGTCTCAATAGTTTTATGATATACATGATTATTGCCTTTGTTCTTTTGCTTTTGTCGTATCACTATGATTTTTGTGATAATGGAAAGAATAAGAAAAAATGGTATGTCGGCATTCTAATTGTCCTCATATTATTATCGGGACTTCGCTATCGATTAGGCGTAGATACCACCCGTTATTGTTATCGTTTTTATCATAGTGTACCGTATTTGTGGCAACTTAAATGGGAAGATTTTGCATTTGGCAGAGACCCACTATATATGCTTTTCAACTCTCTAGTTTTATCCCTTGGTGGGAAATTCTATGTAGTTCAGTTGATTCATGCAGCATTTGTAAATGGGCTATTGTTTAAATATATTCAAAAACATAGCTCTTATATTTTTACTTGCGTTTTCTTCTACTTTATATGGAAATTCTTTGCTTATAATATGGAAGAAATGAGGGCAAGTATAAGTGTCGTAATTTGTCTGTTCGCAAATGACTATATATTGGAAAAAAAATGGATAAAAGGAATATTTCTCTATATAATAGGTTGTTTCTTTCATGCATCAACGGTAATAGTTATAATGATGATACCTTTATTATTCTTTTTTAAAATGAATATAAAAGGTTTGGTTCTTCTTTTGGGAGCATATATTGTTGGCGGAATCCTGATGGCAATTATAGAAGATCATATTGCAATGCTTGAATTTAGTGAAACGATGTCGAATAAGGCTGAAGGGTATTTTTCACGCGATGATTTGACGGAACAACTTGGTAATGTTTTTTATTTTATTGTGAATATAGTTCCGTTTTTGTTATATTCAACAGTATCTCTTCTTTATGTTAAACACCGAAAGAAGGACATCCAATTGTTAAAGTTGGAACCATTATTAATGATAGCCTTATTGTTTTTGATTATACAGATGCAAATATATATATTTTATAGATTTGTTAATTTTTATGCAATTTATATCATTCTGTTCTCCTCCTATTTTCTTGTAAATATTGCAAAAAATAATAGAAGATTAGATCAAGGTGTATCATATTTTAGATCGTTAGCAGTAAGTACAATTCTTATTTTTGCTATAATATATCCATATTTTCGTGAGGTTTCGTATGGACGTCGTTTTTATCCATATTCTTCAGTAATTGAAAAAAGTATCAATAGAGAAAGAGAATTGATATATTCTGAAATGGATGGAGAGCGGATGCATCCCAATGAATATTAAATATAATCTAATATGAAAAAAATAGCAATATTTGGTGCTGGTGGCTTAGGCAGAGAGACTATTTGCTTACTTAACATCTTGAATAAAGATGGTGCAGACTGGAATTTTATCGGTTTTTTTGATGATGGAGTGGCGAAGGGAACGCAGGTATCTCATTTCGGAGAAGTACTTGGTGGTGTTGATGAGATAAATGCTTGGCCCGAAGAGTTGGCTCTTATTATAGCGATAGGTTCTCCATCTTCCGTACGTGGTGTTAGGGAACGTATAGTAAACAAGAATGTGTATTTTCCCAATATTATTGCCCCCAGCGTTGAGTTTACTGATGAACAAACCTTAACCATGGGAGAGGGGAATATAATAGGAGGCGATTGCCGATTCACATGTGATGTTCATATAGGAAGTTTTAATCTATTTAATTCTGGCGTAATAGTTGGCCATGATGCTGTAATCGGTGACTATAATATTCTAATGCCTGAAGTACGAGTATCAGGAGAAGTAAAAATAGGCGATTGTAATCTATTTGGTATTGCTTCTATTGTCTTGCAGCAATTAAATGTAGGGAACAATGTTCGTCTCGGGGCTGGATCTGTCTTGATGACTAAGCCTAAAGACGGCAATTTATATATGGGTAATCCCGCGAAAATTTTCAAGTATTAATATTTAAATGTTTTAAAATTATGGAATTAAAAGATTTTATTGCAAATTTTGCAGAACAGTTTGAGGACACCGATGCTAGCGAAATCACCGCTGCAACCGAGTTCAGGAATCTTGATGAGTGGTCAAGCCTTATCGCTCTTAGCGTAATTGCTATGGCAGACGAGGAGTATGATGTAACCCTTAAGGGTGATGACATCCGTGGTGCTGTGACCGTTGAGGATTTGTTCAATATCGTGAAGAGTCGTGTATAATGGCATTTCTGAGAATTGAAAATGTAGCAATTAAGGGTATATCCGCTTGTGTTCCTCCCAAAGTGGATGAGAACAAGGATATACCTTTTTACACTCCAGAAGAGTGCGAGAAAATCATTGACTCCACAGGTGTAGAACGAAAGTACATTGTAAGCGATGGCATTACAGCATCAGATCTTTGTCTGAAGGCCTGCGAAAAACTATTGGACGAACTTCAATGGGAACGTGAGTCTATTGATGCACTATGCTATGTAACACAAACGCCTGACTATATTAATCAGCCGACGGGATTTGTTATGCATGATAAGTTGGAACTGTCAGCAGACTGTATGGTTCTTGACTTGTTCCATGGTTGTCCAGGTTGGGTTGTGGGGTTAAGTACAATAGCATCTTTAATGAGTCATGGTACATTGAAACGAGTACTGTTTGTTGATGGTGATAACATTACTGCCCAACAATATCCGTTGGATAGAGAGAGTCGTCCTCTTTTTGGTGATGCTGGTTCTGCAACAGCGTTGGAGTACGATGAGAATGCTGCCCCAATGTTTTTCCAAATAGGTTCAAATAGTAAAGACGGTGTTTCTCTGATTAGGAAAAAAGGTGCTTATCGTCAGCCGCATACCCTTGAAACATACGAGAGGGAACTTGGAATGCTGAGTGGCGAATTATCCGTTGAAGATGTTGACGACACTATGGATGGAATGAGTGTGTTCTCCTTTGGAATTACAACTCCACCCAAGAGTGTCAAGCAGATGTGTGAGCAGTTTAACATAGACTTGCAGAATATAGATAAACTGGTATTGCATCAGGCCAATAAGTTTATGGTTAATAAAATAGCCAAGAAACTCAAAGTGGATATGGAAAAAGTACCCAGTTGTCTGAAAGACTATGGCAACACTACCAGTACGTCAATCCCCCTGACAATTGTAACTCAATGTCATGATGAGTATTCTACTAAGAAACTTGCAACGGTCGGTTGCGCTTTTGGCACAGGTCTTTCTTGGGGTAGTGTTTACTTTGAGACAGATCACATTGTCTGTCCAGAAATCATTAATTATTAACAACAATGTATAATCCATATTCATTAGAAAATAAAACCATTTTGGTGACTGGAGCATCCTCTGGTATAGGCCGCGCAACGGCTATTGAATGTGCTAAGTTGGGAGCCACGGTAATTATTACTGCACGTAATGAGTCGCGCCTGTCTGCTGTTTTGGCCGAACTGGATACCACACATGGCCAGAAACATCAGATGGTTATTGCTGACATAGCTACATCAGGGGGACTTAAAACGCTTATAGCTGCATTACCTTCCATAGACGGTCTTTCGAGTAATGCTGGTATTGCGTTGGGTAATAGTCCTATCAAGTTTATTGGCGAAGAGCAGATGCAAAATCTGATGCAGACGAATACATATTCGCATGTATTACTTGCAAAGACGCTCTTTAAAAAGAAACTGATAGCCAAGAACGGATCTATGGTTTTCACCGCTTCCATTGGCGGTACAGTTAGTCATGGACCAGGCAATACCTTGTACGGTATGTCTAAAAATGCACTGCTTGCATTTGCCAAATACGCTGCCATTGAGTTTGCCCCTCGTGGTATCCGTGTAAACTGCGTAAGTCCTGGTATGATAGAGACACCTCTTATCAATCTGGATGCTTTGACAGATGAAGATAAAGCTATAGATGCTGACAAATATCTGTTGAAACGTTATGGAAAACCTGAAGAAGTTGCTCGTACAACGGCCTTCCTATTGGGCAATGCGTCTTCATTTATCACAGGAATTGCCATTGTAGTGGATGGCGGTTATACTGTAAATCACTAAAAGAATACAATGGCATTTTTAGAAGTAAAGAACGTAGAGATAAAAGGTATAGCCACCTGTGTTCCTAAAGAAATCAAGGTGGCTAAGGAGATGCCTTACTTTACAGAGATAGAAGCTGAGAACTTTACTAATGTAACTGGCGTCGTATGTTCTCATGTGGCTCCTGCTGATGTAACACTTTCAGATCTTTGTAAAGAGGCTGCCGAGAAGTTGTTTGAAGGATCTGGCTGGGAACGTGAATCAATTGACCTGATTATTTTTGTCAGCACATCAAGAGATTTTTATATTTGCCCTAATACAGCCAACATCCTTCAAGACAAGTTAGGGCTTCGTACTGAATGCATGGCATTTGACCTGCCTTTTGCATGCTCCGGATACATCTATGGCCTTTCTGTAGCAGGTATGCTAATGCAGAGCGGCCAGCTAAAGCGTGCATTACTCTGTGTAGGTGAGATGACAAGTAAAAATCAATCCCATTTAGACAAGACGGTTTGGTCATTACATGGTGATGCGGGCTCTGCCACACTGTTGGAGTATAATCCTGAGTCCAAACATCCGATGCAATTTAATCTGGGTGGAGATGGCAGTGGCTGGGAAGCTATCATTTGCCGCGAGATGGGTGTACGCTATATGACTACTGAAGAATCGTTGAAATATAAGAAATACGAAGAAGGGGTTGAGCGTAACGCTACCCAGTGTGCTATGGATGGTATGAGCGTATTCTCTTTTGCTATTACCCGTCCTGGTCAATGCATTAAGGGACTTTGTGAACACTTTGAGTTTGATCTGACGAAGATTGATTATCTTTTGATTCATCAGGCAAATAAGATGATTGACGAAAAGATTCGTCGTAAACTGAAACTTGAAGCAGAACAGGTGCCGTATAGCATGATGTATTATGGAAATACCAGTTCTTGTACCATTCCCATTACCATGACTTCACAGATTCGCGAACAGCTTTCTGCAAAAGAGAATGAGTTGGTAATGTGTGGATTTGGTTCTGGTCTCTCATGGGGCTCTGCTCATATTTATACAGATAAGATTATTTGCTTACCCGTTATTGAAATCTAAACATCATGGGAAGACTGACTGGTAAAACAGCATTGATTACAGGCTGCAATCGTGGTATAGGGAAGGCTATGGCAGAAAAGTTTGCCTCGGAAGGGGCAGACCTCATTTGTGCTATCCGCAAGGAAAATTCTGTTTTTCAAGTAGAGACTGAAACCTGGGCCGTTAAGTATGGAGTGAAGATTGATTTTGTTTACTTTGACCTGACCGATGAGGATGGTATTAAGGCTGCTTTTAAGGAATTGAGCAAGGAAAAACGGACAATTGACATTTTGGTGAATAATGCAGGAATGCCTGCAGGCGGTTTTCTGTTGATGAGTTCTCTTGCAAAAATAAAAGAAGTGATGCAAGTGAATTTCTTCTCGCAGATTTTTATCACCCAGCAAGTGGCTAAGATGATGATGAAGCAGAAACATGGTGCTATTGTGAATATGAGTTCTGTAACGGCATTGGATAACCAAGGCGGTTGGACTGCTTATGGCAGCAGTAAAGGAGCTATGATTAGTTTTACCCGCACTGCTGCACGTGAGTTGGCTGTTTTTGGTATCCGTGTAAATGCAGTGGCGCCAGGTCTCATTGACACTCAGATGGGTGAAGAAATGGATGAAAAGTATCAGGCAGATATGATTAGTCGCGCAGACTTAGGTCGCAAAGGAACCCCTGAAGAAGTTGCCAACTTGGTGTGCTTCTTGGCTTCAGACGAAGCATCATATATTACTGGTCAGATAATCAGAATTGATGGAGGAATGTAGTGAATTGAAAATTGATAATTGAAAATTGATAATTCGTGATGCCAGAACAAATAGAAAGATTAAATCAACAGTGCTATGAGATGAAACTCAAGGCTCTTGATATGGCACAGAGTACAAGCTTTGGTGCGCATATCGGAGGTGGTTTCTCTGCTATGGAGTTGATGGCTTGCCTCTATGAGGTGGCTAATATACCCTCTATGAAAGAGGAGGCTCGAGACAGAATCATTTTGAGTAAAGGCCACGGTGTGCTGGCTCTCTATACTGCCCTGTGGAAGAAAGGTCTGATGACAGAAGAAGACCTGGCTACCTTTGAAACCGACGGAACACTGTTCCACGGCCATGCCCATCGTAATTTAGAGAAGGGTATTGAGTTCTCAGGTGGAAGTCTTGGCCTTGGTATTTCTTATGCGGTTGGTGTTGCCAAAGCCTGTAAGGACAAGGGGCTAAACAATAGAATCTATGTCATCCTTGGTGATGGCGAAATGGATGAAGGAATTGTTTGGGAGGCCTTAATGGCCATTTCCAACTTTGGGCTGAATAATGTGACGGTAATAGTTGACCTCAATCAGTACCAGTTGGATGGACCTACAACTGATATTATGAACCTCCTCTCTGTAGAGGATAAATTGAAGGCCTTTGGATATGATGTTGAGGCAGTAAATGGTCATTCAATTCCCGAATTGCTTAATACCCTTGGTAAGGCATCCGATACCCCCCATGCAATCATTGCTAACACAATCAAGGCTAACGGGATATCCTTCTTGATGAACAATAAGATTTCGCATCAGTGTGTATTACCCAGAAAGAAATACGAACTGGCAGTTGAAGAAATAAAACGTGCATACAATGGAGAATAAGGTGAATTTCAAACTGATGTCTATGGCAGGCCAGGGGGGCAGCGTATTTGGAATCTCTCTTATGGAACTGATGAATGAACATAGTGACATAATGGTGCTGTCGAGTGATATGTCAACTCCTGCAGGTCTTGACAAGTTTAAAACGGCATACCCAGATCATTTTATGAATATGGGTATTGCTGAACAAAACATGATTGGAACAGCTGCTGGACTTGCAGAAGAGGGCTATAAACCCATCTGTGTGGCTCAAGCCTGCTTCATCACTATGCGTAGTTTTGAACAGGTGAGACAATATTGTGGTTATATGCAGATACCAATGGTAATCATAGGTATTGGATCTGGTGTTTCACTCCAGTATATGGGTAACACTCATTATGCACTTGAAGACCTTGCACTGATGCGCACCATTCCTGGAATGGAAGTAATTGCACCGTGTGATTCATATGAGGCTGTTCAGGCATTTGAATATGCCGTGAACAGCAACCATCCGGTATATATCCGTCTTTTTGGCGGTACTGCCATTCCTGCTGTTTTCAATGAAGAAAAAGAGTTTAAAGAAGGCAAGGCTACCAAGATGAGAGATGGTAAGGATGTGCAGATTATTGCCACTGGTAGCATGGTTGGAAATGCACTGAAAGTGGCAGATGAACTTGTTACTGAAGGTATTGAAGCTTCAGTTGTGGATATGCATACTATAAAACCCTTGGATAAAGATGCCATTGAGTTAAATAAGAAATTAATTGTTACCATTGAGGAACACGACATTATTGGCGGTCTTGGTAGTGCTGTGGCTGATGCTTTGAGTCAATATGCCAGCCATCCTAAACTATTGAAGTTGGGAATTAATGACTGTTTCGTACCTGTAGGCAGTTATAAGTACCTGCTCCAGCAGTGTGGCCTTGACATTGATAGTATTAAAAATGAAATAATCAATAATTTAAAGTAGAATAAAAATGGAGACATTAGAAAAAGTAATCGAGATTGTCGCTACCACTTGCGACGTTGACAAGAGTGAAGTAACTGAAAGCAGTATGGTGGGTGATTTCCCTGCCTGGGATTCTGTAGGTCACCTGAGCATCCTCTCCAGTGTGGAAGAAGCTTTTGACATCAGCTTCGAACCCGAAGAAATGATGGAAATGGAAGACGTGAAAGACATCGTCGCAGCAGTAAACGCAAAACTATAAAAATGACAATAGAACAACAGGTATATCAGAATTCAATCCAGCACCTCGACCGTTTGGCACTTATAACGGCGGGGCAACAGGTGACGTATGCCCAACTTTGGGAACGTTGCCTGCTGGCGTCCACCAATGTGCGACGCAAATATGGTTTGCGAAAGGGTGACCGTATCATTCTGGCCGCTGCCGCCAACATTGATTTTATCTTCGCCTATTTTGGAATTCACATGGCCGGTGGCGTTTGTGTACCTATTGATCCAGACACCAACCAAACTCGCTATGAGTTAATTCGACAGTCAACCAAACCGGTTTGCACAATGGGTGCTTTGCATAAAGTGGAAGGTTACGAAGTCGTACCCTTCAACGATGTGCTTAGTCCTTGTGATGAACTGGATGAATACCAGGTACCCGACCCTGAGCAGATAGCAGATGTGCTGTTTACTACGGGTACAACCGGTGCCCCCAAAGGTGTAGCATTGAATCATAGGAACCTGACGGCTGCCGCCCTCAACATCAACACCTTTATCAAGAATTCAGCAGAGGATGTGGAACTGCTGGCATTGCCAGTAAGTCACTCCTTTGGCCTAGGACGTGTACGTTGTGTACTCTCCAAAGGTGGTTCTTTGGTGTTGTTGGGCACCTTTGCCAGCATGAAGAAGTTCTTTGGGCAGATGGAACAATTCCACTGCACGGGCTTTGGTATGGTGCCTGCTGGTTGGGGCTACATCAAGAAGATGAGCGGCCGTAAGATAGGTCAGTTTGCAGATCAGTTACGCTACATTGAGATTGGTAGTTCTTTTATGTCTGTTGAGGATAAAGAACTTCTTTGCGAACTCTTACCCAATACCCGTATCTGCATGCATTATGGCCTTACTGAGGCTTCACGTTCTGCCTTTATGGAATTCCATTCAGAGCACGACAAACTGAATACTGCTGGTACAGCTTCACCCAATGTGGAGGTGGCTATCTTTGATAACGAAGGTAAGCGGCAGCCAGTAGGTGGAGAAGGGGAGGTGTGCGTCAAAGGAGAACACGTGACTTGTAGTTACTGGAACGAAACGCCAGAGAGATTCCAGAAGGATTTCTATGATGGCTATTTCCGTACCGGTGACTGCGGCTACTTGGATGAGCAAGGCTACATCCACCTGAAGAGCCGTATCAAGGAGATGATTAACGTGGGCGGCAAGAAAGTGAGTCCTATGGAGGTAGAAAATATTCTGAATACCATTCCGGGAATTACTGAAAGCGCCTGTGTAGCTATGCCTGATCCTGAAGGTGTGATGGGAGAATTGGTGAAAGCATTCATTGTGTGCAGTGATGACTCACTGACGGATGCTGCCATTCTGGAAGCTCTGCGTCCTAAACTCGAAGTGTATAAATTGCCCGCTGTCATTGAGCGAATCGCTGAGATTCCCAAAACGGCATCTGGGAAGGTGCAGCGGCTCAAATTGAAAATTGATAATTGAAAATTGATAATTAGATGGAAGAGCAATTAACTTATATGGACGAGTTGTTCACATTGCCTGCCTTTGCAGACGATGAGCAACAACAAACCCTATATCTGAAAGCCTTGCAGGAGGAACTGATATTCCATTATGAACATAATGAGATGTATCGTCAGTTCTGTGACCGCAAAGGCTATGACCCCAAGGCGGAAATCAAAAGCATTGAGGACATTCCGCCTGTGGCTGTGAGTGTGTTCAAAGACTTGGGTATGGGCTTGCAGTCCGTTCCCAAGGAGGACATCAAATTGCGCCTGCAGTCTTCTGCCACCTCCGGTACTCCGAGTACCATTGTGGTGGATAAGATTACCAGTAAGCGTCAGGCCAAGGCCATGGTGAAGGTAATCCAGGAAGCCATTGGTAAGGAACGTAAGCCGTTCCTGGTGATGGATATTGATCCAAGGTCTGAATTCCGAGCCCTTCTAGGTGCCAGATTTGCGGCCATTACCGGTTATCTGAACTTTGCCTCCAAGGCAGGTTACTTCCTGAAAGCCAAGGATGGTGTGTCCTATTTTGATGTGGATGCTATGCAGGAGTATGTGGCTGGTATTGACAAAGACCAGCCAGTAGTAGTGTTCGGCTTTACCTATATTCTGTATAGCAATGTGCTGAAAGCTGTCAAAGAAAAGGGTATTTCTATTCCATTGCCCAAGGGTTCGAAGATTATCCATATTGGCGGATGGAAGAAGTTGGAAAGCGAGAAGATTAGCAAGGAACTCTTCAATCAACAACTGGCTGACTGCTTTGGCATTGAGCCAGTGGATGTGATTGACATCTATGGCTTTACTGAGCAGATGGGCTTGAACTATCCCGACTGTCCTTGTGGTTGCAAACACGAAAGCAGCTATGTGAAAGTGCTGGTGCGTGATATTGTGACGGGTGAAGTACTTCCTGCCGGTGAAGAAGGTAAACTGGAGTTTGTCACACCTGTTCCTCATAGTTATCCTGGCAATGCTGTTTTGACGGATGATTTGGGAATGTGGTTTGATGAACCGTGTCCTTACGGAAGACCTGGCAAGCGGTTTAAGATTTTGGGCCGTTTGAAGAAAGCAGAGGTCAGGGGTTGTGGCGATATTCTTTCCAACAAGCTCACGTTCCAGAAGCGTGCAACTGGCGCTACGGTAGATACCCGCCTTGAAGTACAGTCTTTCCACGGAACGCTGATTGAAGGTGATGATACCGAGAAGACTATGCAAGGCATTGTTGACTCCCTGAAGGAGCAACTGCCTTGGCTGAGAAAACAACCTATTGAGGCTCTGATTGGTCTGATTGATGCTGCTGCCAAGCGTTGGGCCACCGACCCGAAATACCTGTTTTTAAAAGACAAAGGCTTGAACTTCCTCGCAACTTGGTGCAGTGAGCGCCATTTGAAAGAGGTCGCAACCTTTGGACTGAGAGGCAATGTGGAATATGCAGATACATATCTGCCGTTCCCGGATTCTGCAAAACACCTGCTCAAGGCCAATTCAAGAGGCCTTTGCTGCCACTGGATGGCTGGTAACGTACAAATTTTGGGTCTCTTTGCATTGGTACAGTGTATTATGACCAAGAACGTGAATCTGTTGAAGGTGTCTTCACATGATGAAGGTGTATTTGCTGGTCTGTTGAGTGCTTTTGAAGGCTTGGTATATACAACACCGAATGGTTACACCATCAAGGGTGATGACCTGCTGAAGACCATGGCTGTGGTTTACTTCAGCCGCAATGCCGTGAAGTTGGGCGAGAACATGTCCAAGAATGCAGATGTGCGTATTGCCTGGGGTGGACGTGAAGCTGTTGAAACGGTTGCTGGTTATCCTTCCAAGTATGATTGCGAGACTGTTATTTTTGGCCCGAAGCTTTCGTTTGCTGTAGTGACTAAGGAAATGCTCTCTGATGAACAGGCTGCCAAGAAACTGGCAAGACGTGTTTCAGTGGATGTTTCTGTATTTGATCAGACCGGTTGTGCTTCTGCACATAACCTCTTTATAGAGAAGGGTGGTGCAGTAAGCCCTGAGAAGTTCTGCGAGATTCTGAACGAATCAATGGCTAAGACGGAGATTCAGATTCCCAAGCCTACCATGTCACCTGAGCAGGTTTCTGCCATCCACTCCATCCGTGGTGTCTATGACTTCTGTGGAACAGCTATTGGCAGTGAGACCATGTCATACTCAATTCTGTTGGATGACCACGATGAACTGCACAAGCCGGTATATTCCCGTGTGCTGTTTGTGCACGCAGTGGACAGCATTATGCAAAGCATCAAGCACATTTCCGAGGATATTCAGACCGTTGGTATTGAAGCCAATCAGGAGCAGGCCATTGAATATGCAGAGGCTGCTACCCAGATGGGGGCTGTTCGATTCCCGCAGATTGGCCGTATGCTCAACTTTGAGATGCCGTGGGATGGTATTGTG
>AUXO015035359.1_pt1 | contig 22207 bp, 17 predicted proteins | sample 768731 | NCBI WGS metagenome assembly AUXO01 (sample SAMN02715735, study PRJNA202380) | gut metagenome | biome: sheep rumen | host: Ovis aries | place: New Zealand: Palmerston North | reverse complement strand
ACGAAAAAAGTTGACCTCCCTATAGCTAAAGCTATATCCGTTTCTTTTTGCATGCATACTTAGTCTATCAACAAATCCTACATCCTGTTTTTCAAGATATATAATTTGTTTCTTTTCTAGACTTTCTATAAACCTATTGTAATCATCCATATTTGTTAATACTTCAGGAACTACTTTGCTTTTAATTACTAGGTCTCTTTTTAAATTATCATTATCCTTAGAGATATTCTCTGCTCTTGCTTTTATCTTAGATATTTCGTCTAAAAATAGAATAGATTTTTTATCTAGATAATCAAGAAGTGTATTGGTTTCATCATAGAAACAATTAAAATATTTATCTATTTTAGTTAAGTAATCGCCAGCTTTGATTTGATTTACATCTTCTTCTACTTTATCTCTTACTGACTTAGTATAAGTGTTTTCTTCAATCTTTTCACATACTTTTTCAACTGGTTTTTCTAGTAAGAATTCAAATGCTGGATATATTTCTACATCATCTAGCATATCAATTGTTCTTTGAGTTGCTATTGAGAATCTTCTTATTGAGTCTACTTCATCACCCCAAAGTTCAATTCTTACACCGGTTTTTGATGATGTTGCAACATCTATGATTCCACCACGAACGGAAAATTGACCTTTACCTTCTATTAGATCATATCTTTCATAACCTAAAAGAACTAATTTTTCTTTTAATTCTTCTAAGTTAATAGTGTCACCATTTTTAATGCTAACAACATTTTTATACAAGTTCTCTTTTGAAATCATCTTTTGCATAACAGCTTCTATTGTTGTTACAACTATGATTTTTTCCTTCTTAACAAGCTTGTTTAAAACTGAAATCCTCTTATATAATGTGTCTTTACTTTCAGCAACATAATCAAAACTAATTACATCTCTCTTTGGGAAGAAATTAACTTGATCTCCAAAGTATTCTAAGTCTTTCATTATCTTTTTAGCTTGCATTTCGTTGTATGTTACTATGCATATTGGTTTATCTGTATAGAACTTTGTTGAGTATGCCATGTGAACTTTTCCAACATCTGTTAAGCCAGAAAGCATAATAGGACTAGTGCCTTTGTTTACCTCAAATAGGTAATCACTGAATTTTTTCACATTAGGTACTACTTTTACTAATGAGTTCATTATATATATCCTACTCTCCTTAACTAATTATTTTTTATAAAAGATACTTCTCCATTATATAACAAATATATCTAAAAATCAATAAAAAGCAGTATTTTTTGACAAAAAGAAGATCCGCTCGGTACTTGCCTAGCGGATCTAATTATCATTCACATCTGTACGATTACGAACAGCCGAGCGGTTTACTCGGTAAAACCTTTCTCTTCGTCTCTAATCTGACGAATTTCCCGATTGTGTTTATCCCTCATAGCATCCTTTTCTCTGATTACCTCGAAGTAGTTCTTGGTAAGGGTGTGGATATAAACCATAAGGGCAATAATCACAATGACTAATGCTGCGATAGCGATGATTCCCAAGTAAAAAAGAAGTTGATTTAATGCGACTTCCATATCGTCCTCCATTTCTTTATCTCATTCTTTTCTTTATTCGGATTTCAACATTATCGTACAAATGGAAATGATAACCAGGCGACATGAGAATATACTTATAGAATCTCTGACATAATATCGCCTTCTAAATAATTATTATAGCATATTTTCGCATATTAATCAAATTTATCATGAGGCAAAAACAAAAGCCTCAGATTTTATTCTGAGGCTTTCTAGGTATATTTTAATAACTTGTTGGTGTAAGTGATCCTAAGAATCTATTTACAATATTTGTTACTTTATAGTTGTTCCAATTATTGCTTGTAATACTTACTCTATAGATTATACTATTTCCGTCTGATAGAAGTTCTGTATGGAAATAATCTTCTGTTCTATCATCTAAAGTATCATTGCTAGATGAAGCTAGTGCCCAAAAGTCATCTAAGCTGTTTGTAAATCCTGCTCCACGTGCTCTTTTTCCTGATACTGAATAAATATAGTCATTTATTTGTGCATCATCTTGGTATGTTACTATCATAGGTTCATAAATCTCAATTGTCATATTTGATTCAATTGGTGTATTAGTTTCTTTATTGATACCTACTGCTAAACCACTAATTGTTGTAGCAAGTGATCCTTGAGATGATCCTCTCATATATCCACCAACTTCATTTAAGTTAAATATTGATGGATAGCTTAATCTTAGTCCTGGTGACCAATAATCTGACCAGCTCATACTAGAAGCATAGTTATCAATTTTGCTGATGTCATAATTTGTTGTAGGTGTTTCAGATACTGTGTTAGTTGCAGTAGTGTTTGTAGGTGGAGTAGGTTGTGTAGGCTCAGCCACTACTGTGTTTGTGCTTGTACTAGGTGTTACTATGTTTTCTGTATAACCATGATTTGCATCTACATTATCTGTATCCTCAACTCTTGATGTTCCCTCACTATATTCTTCTGAATTATACTCGTTATGATATAATTGATCATAGTTTTCTATTCTATATTTAGAATATTTATAGTCTTTGTTTACTGTAAATTCTACTGATGTAACAAATTGTGGTAAGCTTTCTATGTTATTGTCTGCATAATTTCCATCTGATGGCATTACATATATAAAGTCTGCAGTATACATTCCTGCTTCATAAACTAAGTATTTTACATCTAATACTAGTACTCCAAATGGAGCATCATTTCCCTCTTCTACGAATATTCCGTTTTTAATTGTTATAAATGTATCATCTTTAACTAGAAGATCTTCTGGTTTTGATACGTTTTCTCCAAAGATTTCATTATAAGCCTCTAAAACATCATCTGTATATGCTTTATCTGATCCTTTTTTCTCTATAACATATTTTAATGCTGTATCTAATTTGCATATTTTTTGAGCTCTAGATGGAATTACTTCTCCGCCAAGTTCTGGAACTGAATTTAGTAATTTTCCAAATTCTTCTTTAAGTTCTATCTCTGATAGTTTTTCCATTTCTCCGTCTTGAGCACCACCACTTATAATGTCAATTTCTTTCTTGTCTAAATCTATTAATAATTTAGCTAATGATTCTTTTGATTTATCGATTAATTCTAATGTTATTTCGTTTGTTGATGAAGTCATTCCTTTAAGAACTATTTCTTTTTGATATGTTACTTCTGTTCCATCTGAAACTGATTTTGTAGCAAATACTTCGTCTGATAATATTTTATCGTTTGCATTATCTCTTACAATTGCTTTTGAAATATAATTCTTTCCTGTGTGTTCTGTAACAGATAAGAATAATTTTGCCTCATCATCTTTAACTTGTAATTTGTTTACTTGAATAGATAAATCTTTTGATAAATTAATGTTTGAGTATGAAATTGTAATATCTCTATCCATTAATATTTCATCTTTTTCTGCGTGACCTGCCCCGCCTGTAACTAAGTTTCTTATCATAAAGAATACATTGTTATATCCTTTTGTTGCTGCATAGCCATTTACTGCTACAAATACAACTAATAGGCTTGCTGCAACTGCTAAAAATCTCTTTTTATTAAACTTCTTTGTTGCATTTTCTATTTTAACAACTTTTTCCTTTTCTTCCATATTTACATCCCCTTTTAAAAAATTATTAAACACATCATCAGCCTTTTTTGAAATCAAATCATCATTTTGAAATTTTTGTTTTATAAATTCATCTTTTTGATTATCCAATGCTTTCACCTTCTTCCTTTTTTAGTATGTCGTAAAGCTTGTCCCTAGATCTTGAAAGTCTAGACTTTACTGTGCCTTCTGGAATGTTAAGCATCTCTGCGATTTCATTCACTGAAAATTCGTCATAATAATATAAAACTGTAACTACTTTTAAATCTGGATCTATCTTGCTTAATACATTTTCTACCAATGATTCTTCTTTATATACATCGTAATAACTTGCGTTTTCATCTTTTTCCATCATTTGATTAATTGATGAAATCTTTTTGTTTTGCTTTATGATATCGTAGCATTTGTTAATTAAAATTCTTGTTATCCATGTACCAAAATAGTCTTTATTATTTAAAGAATTAAAATTTTTGTAAGCACTCATTAGTGTTTCTTGTATTGCATCGCAAGCATCATCATCATTTTTTAAAATAGCCATAGCTGTTTTATACAATTTAACTCTCATGGAGTTTATTAAGCTTTCGAAAGTTTCCGGATTACTTTCTATTCCCTTCATTTTGTTCCTCCTACTTATTAGACTGATATTTTTTTTAAAAGGTTCACGAAAAATAAAAAAAGTTTAAAATTTTTTATTTTCTCAAAAAGTATTATATTTTACTTTCATTTATTTATCAATAAAAAAAGCAATTCTTTTCGAATTGCTTTTTAAAAAATTTTTTAGTTATTTTCTTCTGGAATTCTATATTTTTCTCTTGCTACATATGATGTATGTAGTAATTCATGAGCTCTATGTCCTCCGGCTTCTCCTAAATACTCTTCATATATTTGTTTTAAAACTGGATTTTCATGAGATTTTCTAATTGTACTCTTCTCATCAATATCATATAAAGCATTTGCACGTAATGATCTAATATCAATATTTGCTCTTTCTTTAGATGATCTGATTGGTTGTCCACCACCCATTACACATCCACCTGGGCAAGCCATGATTTCAACGAATTGATAATCAGCTTTTCCTTCTTTAATTTCATCAAGTATTGTTTTAGCATTCTTTAATCCTGAAGCAACAACAACGTTTACTTTTGTTCCGTTCATATCTAAAGATGCTCTCTTGATTCCTTGCTCTCCACGAACTGCTTCATAATCTAATTTTTCGAAAGCATTTCCTGTTACTTTTTCTTGAACAGTTCTTAATGCAGCTTCCATAACACCACCAGTTGTACCGAATATAGCAGCAGCACCTGTTGCTTCTCCCATTGGAGAATCAAATCCTGTATCTGGAATTTCTGTAAATTGGATATGAGCTTGTTTGATCATTCTTGCAAGTTCTCTTGTTGTTATAACTGCATCAACATCATCAAATCCAGCACCTTGTTCGTCATCTCTTGTTCTTTCAAACTTTTTAGCTACGCAAGGCATAACTGATACAACAAATATTTTTGATGGATCAATATTATTCTTTTCTGCATAGTATGATTTTAAAATTGCTCCAAACATTTGATGAGGTGATTTACATGATGATAAGTGTGGAATTAATTCTGGATAGTTAAGTTCTAGGTATCTTACCCATCCTGGACTACATGAAGTAATCATTGGAAGTACTCCACCATTTTGGAATCTATCTAAGAATTCTGTTCCTTCTTCAACTATTGTAAAGTCAGCACCTGTATTTGTATCAAATACTTTATCAAATCCTAAGTTTCTTAATGCTGTTACCATTTTTCCAGCTGCATTTGTTCCGATTGGCATTCCAAATTCTTCACCAATTGCAACTCTAACTGCTGGAGCTGTTTGTGCGATAACATATTTATCTGGATCTCTTAATGCTTTCCATACATCTTCTGTTGAATCTTTTTCTGTTAATGCTCCAACTGGGCAAGCTTCGATACATTGACCGCAGAATACGCAGTTAACATCGTTTAAACTTAAATCTTTGTATGTAGAAATTGTTGAAGCAAATCCTCTTTGTGTTGTTTCAATTGCTCCAATTCCTTGAACTTTCTTACATGTTGAAACGCATCTTCTACAAAGAACGCATTTGTTAAAGTTTCTAACTATTGATGGTGATTTATCATCTACTGGATGAGTATTCTTTTCTCCATCAAATCTTATGTCTTTAACATAGAATTCTTCTGCTAGTTTTTGAAGTTCGCATGTACCATTTCTTGGACATGTTAGGCAATCTCTATCATGGTTTGAAAGGATTAAATCTAAAACTACTCTTCTAGCTTCTATTAAAGCAGGTGTGTTAGTTTGAACTACCATTCCTTCTTCAACTTTTGTTACACATGATGTTGTGAATCCACGTCTACCTTCTACTTCGACGATACACATTCTACAATCACCATTTTCATTAACATCTTTCAAAAAACATAATGTTGGTATATCAATTCCAGCTTTTCTTGCTGCTTGAAGTATTGTTGTTCCTTCTTCAACTTCAACTTCTATACCGTTAATAGTTAAGTGAACCATACTCACTTTCCTCCTATATATAATTTATTTTTTCTTTTTTGACTTTTTCTTCTTTTTACTGTGAGTTTTGTGTTTGTGTTTAGGTTTATTCTCTTGATTAGTTTCTTCTTCCTCTTCTTTTTTCTCTTCTTTTTCTTCCTTGTTTTCGCTATCTACTTTTATAGCCACATCTCTTGTCATATTTATTAGTCCAACATTTATTATTGGAACCATAAATACGAATGCTAAAGTTAAGAATTTGTATACTACTTTTTCACTATCTTGCCATGCTGAATTATTTTCTACGAAAGTCATTATCTTTGGATATAATTCAATAAATATAATCATTATTACTGCACAAGCTGCATTAAACAAGTTCATTTTATGAACCATTACAGTTTGCAAAACTATTCTTGAAAATACTCCAATTATGAATAAACTAATAATTACATTTGCAATTGTTTCAAATCCAAAGAATAGTAGTACACATTCTATTAAACTTAAGAAAATACCTGCCACCATATACTTTATTTTTTTAGTATTAATTAATTCTGCATATGTGACAATTCCCGGAAGGCAAAAAACTAATATCGTTAACCATTGTTTAATTCCCATATGCTATTATCCTTCTATAGCATGGAATGGGCATTTTGTCTTACATGTTCCGCACTTGATACATTTTTCTGTATCTATTACGTGTGGCTCTTTTACCTCACCAGTGATTGCATCTACTGGACAATTTCTCTTACATAATCCGCATCCTTTGCATAGGTCTGGATTGATATGTAATTTCATTAGAGCTTTACATTCTCCTGCTGAACAATGTTTATCTCTTATATGTTCTTCATATTCATTTCTGAAGAATCTTATTGTACTTAGTACTGGGTTTGGTGCAGTTTGGCCTAAACCACAAACAGAAGCTTTTATGATATTGTTTGAAAGATCTTCTAGTTTTTCAATATCCCCTTCTTCACCTTTACCTTGTGTTATTCTATCTAATATTTCATATAGTCTCTTTGTACCAATTCTACATGGAGTACATTTACCGCATGATTCATCAACAGTAAATCCTAAATAGAATTTTGCTAAGTTAACCATACATTTTGAATCATCCATTACTATAAGTCCACCAGAACCCATCATTGATCCTATTGATTTTAATGACTCATAGTCAATTGGTGTATCTAGGTTTTCTTCAGTAATACATCCTCCTGAAGGTCCACCTGTTTGAGCTGCTTTAAATCCTCTTCCGTTTGGTATACCACCACCGATATCAAATACGATTTCTCTTAGTGTTACACCCATTGGAACTTCAACAAGTCCAGTGTTATTTACGTTTCCACCTAATGCGAAAACTTTAGTTCCTTTTGAACCTTCTGTTCCTATTGAAGAATACCATTCAGCTCCATTTAATATAATCTTTGTTATATTTGCATATGTTTCAACATTGTTTATTAATGTTGGTTTTCCATATAGACCTGCGTTTGCTGGGAATGGTGGTTTTAATCTTGGTTGACCACGTCTTCCTTCAATTGATTCTAGAAGTGCTGTTTCCTCACCACATACGAATGCTCCTGCACCTAATCTTACTTCTAGGTCAAAGCTAAAGTCTGTTCCCCAAATATGATCTCCTAAGATTCCATATTCTCTTGCTTGATCAATAGCTTTTTGGAAACGTCTAACTGCTATTGGGTATTCAGCTCTAACATAGATGAAACCTTTTGTTGCTCCAATTGCATATCCTGCAATCATCATAGCTTCTACAACGCAGTGTGGATCTCCTTCTAGAATTGATCTATCCATGAATGCTCCAGGGTCACCCTCGTCAGCATTACATACAACATATTTTTGATCTCCAACAGCTTGTTTTGTAAATAACCATTTCTTTCCTGTTGGGAATCCTGCACCACCACGTCCTCTTAATCCTGAGTTTGTGATTGTCTCTATAACAGAATCTGGAGTCATTTCGAATAAACATTTTTCTAATGCTTTGTATCCGTCAAATGCTATATATTCATCTATATCTTCTGGATTAATTACACCGCAGTTCTTAAGTGCAATTCTTTTTTGTTTTTTATAAAAGTTAAGTTCATCTAATTTCTTAACTACTGTATTATCTATATCTTTGCATAGTAATCTTTCTACTACTTCATGATTTACTATGTGTTTTTCAATTATCTCTTCACAGTCTTCTGGTTTAACCATTGCATAGAATACATCTTCTGGTCTTATAATTACTATAGGACCTTTAGCACATAAACCAAAACATCCTGTTTGAATAACTCTAACATTCTCAATGTTCTTTTCTTCGATAATTCTCTTAAAATTTTCAAGAATTTTTGGAGATTTAGATGATGTACATCCTGTACCATGACAAACTAAAATATGTTTCTCTCTAGTATCAGCTTCTGTATTTACTCTTAAATCTAATTCTTTTCTTTTTACTTCTCTTATTTGATTAATTTCTTCTACGGTCTTCATACTTAGCTCCTTTCTATTATTCTTCACTATTTAATTTATCTATTACTTCATCCATCATCTTTACAGTTGATTTTCCATAAACTTCGTCGTTAACTGTAAAAACTGGAGCTAATCCGCATGCACCAACACATCTTGTGGCTTCGATAGAGAATTTACCGTCCTTTGTTGTTTCTCCAACATCAATACCTAATCTCTCTTTTGCTCTTTCAAGCACTTGTTCAGAACCCTTAACAAAGCATGCTGTTCCTAAACAAACTGCAATATTGTATTTTCCTTTTGGCTTAAGTGTAAATCTAGAATAAAATGTTATTACTCCATATACCTCAGCTAGCGGAATTGATAAATACTCAGATACTGCTAATTGAAATTTTTCTGGAACATATCCATAATAATCTTGAGCTTCTGCTAGTATTTGAATAAGATTATCTGGTGTATTTCCATGATGGTTTAGAATCTCTTGAATTTTTGGATCCTCACCTGTACAACCTTCACATTTAGAACATTCCATATTTGTAAATATATTAGAACTTGTCTAATATGTCTCCTTTCTTAATATTAATGCATAATTGTTTTAAATGCATTTTTACGAATTAAATCACATGTATTATATCATTAATTTATAAAAAGGAAATGCTTATTTGCGTAAATTTTTAAAATATTTTCTAGTTTTTTAAAGGCAAACAAAAAAAACGTTAATTCCCTGCGGAATTAACGCTTTTATCTTAAATTTAGAATTTTTCTACTATAAAGTCTCTTACAATGTCTACTAAATCAATTCCATTGTAAGCTAAAAATGTATATACGAAAAATAGCACACTAACTATCAATAGGACTTTTGCTATAAATGTTAAAGTCTTGAATTTATAGGTCTTTCCTATCTCTCTTAATAAATATGCTATTAAAAATACTGGTATTGCGGCTAAATGAATCATAATTTTTCTCTCCTTTAAAATTAGAATTCTACGTACATTATAGCACAGATTTGGCTATTTGTAAAGATTTTAAGGTTCTTGGCGGTCATCGCCATCTTTTTTTCTTTTTTCTTCTCTTCTTTTTAGTTCTTCTTGTGATTCTATTTCTACATAATAAGCTTTAAATGCAGCTTTAATTCCATAGTATCTTTCATCTGGTTTTGTCTCATCACCAAAGATACTGGCAAGAAGTCTTTCTTCTGCAGTAGTTGGTGTATCTTTAACATGTGTTGGTATTTCTGCTATTGTTCTTTTTAGTGATGCATTAGGATGTGATCTAAAATATCTTCTTATTAGTTCAGTTTTTGCATCTTCTAATTCTTTATCTACTTCTTTGCATTCTGCGCCTTCTATTATAAAATCATGTGATATTCCTTCAAGAAGGTATAGCACATCATATAATTCGTCTCGTGATTTTAGTTTTAGTCTTCTTATTTTTGAAAGAACAAGTCCTTTTAAAGTTTCTCTTACTCTATCTTCTGCTACTTTTTCTGAATCCAAATAATCGTAATCTGTAATAAAGTTTAATGCCTTTTTCATTGATATTGTTCTTATTTCTTTAGATGGAGTAGTTTTTGGATGAAGATGAACTTCTTCTTCATAAAATAATTCTTCTACTCTTCCTAATGTATCATCAGGTTTTCTTATGAACTCCTCAATAAAGTTTCTTTTTATAGGACTTCCGTCATTAAAATTATAAAGCTGTGCTATTATACCAATATATCTTCTTTCTGGGTTATATCCTATGCTATCTTGGTACTTATTATATCTTAATGGTTTATTAGAAAGTTCTATGTATGATACTATTCCTTCATCAACTCTTGAACCATATGTATATACTTGATCTCCATCATATTCATCAATTAATATTGCTTTTCTGGCTCCTGGACAAGTTATAGCATGAATGAATTCATGAAATAATGTACAAAGAGATAAAATATCTTTGCTAGAGATACTTGGTACTCTTATCTCTTTGCTTGCTATATTATACTCTCCTGTATGACTGCATCCATCTGCCATGAATTTATTAGTTACTACAATACTCTTTAAGTCTCTTTCAATTCTTTGATTAAGTTCTTCTTCAGTAAGTACTTTTCTTCCAAATCTTGAAAAGAATTCTTTTTTTAAGACACCTATAACTAAATCAAACTCTAAATCATTTAGTGGTCTTCTTATAAGTGGGACTTCTTTGCCATCAACAATTATTGTTTCGTCATCATCATATAAGTCATCTATATCAGGAGTAGGTTTTGAATCATCTTTGCTATATAGTATTCCATTAAATACTGCAAAAACACTTCCAGCTACTTTTTCTATTATTTTTTTATCTTTGACAATGTTTAAATAAGCATCTGTTATTTTGACATTTTTTCTATCTTCTGCGTTTAAAAATACTCTGTATTCAGTGCCATTAACAAATACTTTCTTTATACATATATATTCCCTATTATTAAAGTTATTAATAATGATATTATCCATTTTATCCCTTCCATTTTAAAGAATAAGTCCAGGAATAATTATAACATACTTTACATAATATTTCAACGATTTTCCTTAAGATTTAGCCGTTTAAGATGAAGATTGACATAAAAAAGCTAGGACAAATGTCCTAGCTTTAATTTTTTATTTTTATGCTTTATAAAAAGCTGAATATGCTTTATATGCTTGGTATATATCAAATTTACTTGTTACTTCATATGGTGAATGCATACCGATTAGTGGGACACCACAGTCAAGCACATCCATTCCTCTATTTGCAAGTGTTAAAGCGATTGTTCCGCCTCCACCTTTATCTACTTTTCCAAGTTCACATACTTGATATTGAACATTAGCATCTTCAAATATCTTTCTTACTTCAGCAACAAATTCTGCTGGAGCTTCTGAACAGTTATACTTTCCGCCAGCACCAGTGTATTTAACTACAGTAACACCTTTTCCTAAAAATGCTGTATTATTTTTTTCGTAAACGCCTGGGAAACTTGGGTTATAGCCTGCATCAACATCACTAGATAGTGCTTTTGAATGTGCAAATGCTTTATTTAATGAACTAGGTTTTGTACATCCTGTTTTTTCTAATAGCTCAAGCACAAATGTCTCGAACATATTTGTGTACATACCTGTTACACCAATAAATCCAATTTCTTCTTTATCTGTTATTACAAGCATTGTTGTTTGTTTTGGTTTTTCAACTGTTAAAAGTCCTCTTAGAGCTGTATAGCAGCATATTTTATCATCTTGTCCGTATGCTGCAACCATACTATAATCTAATCCTAAACTTCTAGCTTTAAATGCTGGAACAAGTTCTAGTTCAGATGAACCAAAGTCTATTTCTTTTATTCCATATCTTTCATATAAAAGTTTAAGAACATTTAATTTAACTTTTTCTTTTACTTCTTCTGAATCATAAGGAATTGAACCAACTAATAAGTTTAATTCTTCTCCCTCAACACCATCTTTTAATTTTCTTTGCATTTGCTCTTGTGCTAAATGTGGTAATAAATCAGATATTGTAAATATTGGATCTTCTTCTTTTTCTCCAATGCTTATTTGTATTTTCTCTCCATTTGATCTTACAACTACACCATGAATTGCAAGAGGAATATTTGTCCATTGATATTTTTTAAGTCCACCATAATAATGAGTTTTAAATAAAGCTATATCTTCATCTTCATATAATGGATTTTGTTTTAAATCTATTCTTGGAGAATCTGCATGTGCTGCTACTAATCTAAATCCCTCTTCTAATGAATCTTCACCGATTACAGCGGCATATATATTTCTTCCTCTATTGATAAAGAATACTTTATCTCCAGGTACTAATTCTTCTTTTTGTGAAATATCAACAAATCCATTTTTGATTAAGATATCTTTTGATGAAGAAACTATTTCTTTTTCTGTTTTAGAATTATTTAAATAGTACATATATTCATCAGCGAATTGGAATATATTTTTTAATTCTTCATCTTCTAGATGTAACCATCCATTTTCTTTCTCATTAAATAATTTTGTCCTTAGTTCTTTTCCATCTGTTGCCACTTTATATTACCCCTTTCTTTAATCATTTGTAATTATATCTAATATGTTCTTCTTTTCCACTTTATTTGGACCAAATGTGTATGCATTCTTTACTTCTTCTACACATTCTAGTGACTTTTCTGGAGAAGAAGCGTGAACATATGCTAATATATCTCCTACTTCTACTTTATCTCCTATTTTTTTCTCAAATGTTATTCCTACTCTATGATCTATTGTATTTTCTTTCTTTAATCTTCCAGCACCTAAATTAACTGATGCTTTTCCAATTTCATAGGCATTTAAAGTTTCAACATATCCTGCTTTATCAGCTATAACAGGTGTTATTATTGGAGCTTTTTCGAATTTCTCTGTGTTATCTATGTAGCTTACATCTCCACCTTGTCTTTCAACCATTTGTCTGAATTTTTCGAATGCTTTTCCATTTTTTAAAACTTCTTCTATTTTTTCATTGCATTTAAATACGTCTGGATACTTTCCAGATAGAACCATCATTTGAATACATACATTTACTATTACTTCTTTTAAATCTAAAGGCATATTACCTTTTAAAGCCTCAATTACTTCAATTACTTCTAATGAATTTCCTACTGCTTTTCCTAAAGGTTCTTCCATATTTGTAATTAAACATACTGTTTCTCTATCTCTTAGTTTTCCAATTAGGCTCATTAGTTTAGCTAGTCTTACTGCACTTTTCTTATCTGGCATAAATGCACCACTACCACATGTTACATCTAATACTATAGCATTTGCTCCTGAAGCAAATTTCTTACTCATAATACTTGATGCAATAAGTGGTGTAGAATTTGTGCATCCTATTGTATCTCTTAATGCATATATTTTCTTATCTGCTGGTGCTAAGTTAGCTGTTTGACCAGCAATGCATATACCTATATCTTTTACATTTTGTTTAAATTCTTCTACCGGAATTTCTGTTCTAAATCCTGGTATTGATTCTAGTTTGTCAATTGTTCCTCCTGTGATACCTAATCCTCTACCACTCATCTTTGCAACTGGAATATCAAGAGCTGCTATTATTGGACCTGCAATAAGTGTTACCTTATCTCCAACTCCTCCAGTTGAATGTTTATCTACTATTTTATCTGAAATATCAGAAAAATCCATCATCTCTCCAGATTTAGCCATAGCATCTGTTAAGTATACTATTTCATCTTCTGTCATTCCATTTATACAAATAGCCATAATAAGTGCTGCAGCTTGATAATCTGTTATTTCACCACTTGTATATCCATCTATAAAAAATTTAATTTCTTCTTCAGTTAATTCTTCATTAACTTTCTTCTTTTCAATAACATCTATAATATTCATATTTCTCCTACCAATTAAACAACAATTTGAACTATTTTTTGATTTTGAGCTATCCTCTTATTTGTTATTATGAATGCATCTTTTAAGTTTTGTGTTGTTCCACTAACTTTTGAATCTTCATCTGTATGAACATAAGCTAGTGTCTCACCAACAGTAACTGAATCTCCAATTTTCTTGTTTAAAACAATACCTGCAGTTCTATTGATGTCTCCTGATTCTTTCATTCTACCAGCTCCAAGATATGTTGCTATACTTCCTACCATATCAGCATCTATTGATTCAACTGTTCCTGATTCAGTAGCTAAAACTGGCATAATGTATTTTGATCTCTTGAATAATTCTGGATCGTTTACATAGTCAATATCTCCACCTTGAGCAGCAACCATTTCTTTGAATTTCTCAAATGCTGCTCCTGATTTAATTGCTTCTTTAATTTTAGCAGAATTTTCTTTTAAATCTTTCTCACCTGTTGCTAGAGAAATCATTAAACTTCCTAATGTTTCAACAACTTCAGCTAAATCTTCAGCAATAATACCTTTTAGAGCATTTATTGTTTCTTTCATTTCTAGGTTATGACCTATTGAATATCCAATTGGTTGGTTCATGTTTGTGATAACACATTTAACATCTTTATTAAGGTTCTTTCCAAGTCTTACTAATAATTTAGCAAGTCTTCTTGCTTCTTCTTGTGTTGATATATATGTACCTTTACCACTTGTAATATCAAATACTATTTTATTGCTTCCTGTAGCTATTTTTAAACTCATTAAGCTTGATGCAATAATTGGAAGACTATTTTCACATGCAATTTCATTTCTTAACTTATATATTTTTCCTTCAGCAGGAGCAAAGTTTAAACCTTGGTTCATTATACATACGCCAATATTTTTAACATTTGCTTTAAAATGTTCAATATTAAGATCTGTTTTGAAACCTGGAATTGATTCTAGCTTATCAATCGTTCCACCTGAAATTCCATATCCTCTACTTGATATCTTAGCAACTGGAACTCCAATTGAAGCTAAAATTGGCATTAAAAGAATAGTAGCCTTATCACCAATACCACCAGTGGCATGTTTGTCTACTATATTATCGCCAATATCTGATAAATCAATCATATCTCCAGATTCAGCCATACAAGTACTTAAGTTAGCTATTTCTTCTTCTGTTAAACCATTAATATAAATGTAGCTAAGTAGTGCTCCAGCTTGAGAATCTGTGATTTCACCTTTCATTAGTTTTCCTACAAAATACTTGATTTCGTCTCTTGTAAGCTCTCCTTTTGCTCTTTTTTTACGAATGATACTTTTAATTTCCATTCTAATCTTCCTTTCTTTAGTATCTTAATTTATTTTAAACAAAATTTTTAATAAATGTCTTCCTATGAATTGGACAAGGTCCATTTTCTTTTATAATTCTTATGTGTTCTGCTGTTCCATATCCTTTGTGCTTTGCAAAACCATATATTGGATATACTTCATCCCACTCACGCATAATTCTGTCCCTAGTTACTTTGGCTATAATTGAGGCAGCCGCTATTGAATAGCACTTAGCATCACCTTTTATATATGATTTGTATGGGATACCTAGTGTATCCATATGCTCTAGGGCATCAACGATTATAACGTCTGGTCTTACTTTTAGTCCTTCTAATGCTATTTTTACTCCAAGTTTTGTTGCTTGAAGGATATTTAATTCATCTATTTGTTTATGATCTACTATTCCTACACTATATGCTATTGCTTCTTCTGTTATTTTATCAAATAGTAGTTCTCTTTTTTTCTCTGATACTTTTTTGGAATCATTCACACCTTCAATAAAAGAATCTTTTGGCATGATAACGGCTCCAACCACTACGGGTCCCGCAAGTGGGCCACGTCCAGCTTCATCTATACCACAAATTAGATTAATTTCGTCTTTTTCATAAAGCTTGTTTTCTTCTATTTTTAAGGTGTTTAGCCTTTCTATCTCTTTTTCTTTCATATTTTTTCCATTTTTAAGTTAATTTTAATTATACAAGGATATTATATCTATAAGAAATAAATATTTCAACAAGAATAATGTATTTTTTTATATGTTAACTTGTATATTTAAAATAATTAATATATTATATACGTAGCACTTAAAATGGAGGGTGAGAAAAATGGATGAAGAAAACGAAATTAAAGAAAGCGTAAGCGATGAGCAAAATCGAGGTGACGAAACAGTAAACAATACTCAGCAAAATAGTTCGTTTAATATTAGCCCTAATCAAAAAAAGACTAACTTTAAACCAAAAAAAGAATCTAAATTTGGAAAAACAATTTTAGTTCCTTTTGTAGCAGGTGTACTTGGAGCAAGTTTAATGATTGGTGTTTGTTTTGGAATACCATCAGTTAGAAAAAGAATTATTCCAAGTGGATCTTCATTATTAAATACAGGCACTTCTAGTAATCCAACATATGTAAATGTTTCAGATTACTCAAATATTGCCACAACCGTAGCTGAAAAATCATTACCATCTGTAGTTGGTATCAAAGTTTCTTATCAAATAAGTTCATTCTTTGGTTCATCAAAGGGTGAAGCAACTGGATCAGGAATTATAATTACTGAAGACGGATATATTTTAACAAACAACCACGTTGTTGCATCAACATCTAATTCATATTTTGCTATTCAAGAAGCAACTGGTATAACAGTAAAACTTTATGGAGATGAAACAGAATATCCAGCAACTGTTGTAGGAACAGATTCATATACTGACCTTGCAGTAATTAAAATAGAAAAAGACGGATTAACTCCAGCAACACTTGGAAATTCAGATGATGTTAAAATTGGTGAATTCGTAATGGCTGTTGGAAATCCTTTAGGAATGGATTATTCAGTAACAGCAGGAATTGTTAGTGCAGTAAATAGAGAGATTGAAACTGATGGAGCTACATATTATGCAATTCAAACTGATGCTGCTATCAATTCAGGAAACTCAGGTGGTGCATTAGTAAATGCTAACGGCGAAGTAATTGGTGTAAATACATTAAAATTTGCTGGAAACGGCGTTGAAGGTGTTGGATTTGCAATTCCAATATCTCAAACAACAAAGATAGTAGAACAATTAATGACTAATTCAGAAGTAATTAGACCATACATTGGTATTACAGGATCAAGCGTTGATTCACAAGTAAGTGAAAAGTATAATATTCCAAAAGGTGTTTATGTAGAATCAGTTCAAGAAGGTTCTCCTGCTGAAAAAGCTGGAATTCAAAAAGGTGATATCGTAACACAAATTGAAGGAAAAGATGTTGCTTCAATCTCAGAATTAAATAGATATAAATACAATTATGAAATTGGAGATAAAGTTACACTTACTGTTATAAGAAATCAAGAAGAAATGAAAGTTGAAGTTACTCTTGGAAATCCACCAGAAGAAAAAGAAGAACCAAAGACTCAAACACAAACAATTCAAGTTCCATCATCTAGTGGATCAGGATCAATATTTGATTTCTTTAATTATTAATAAAATAAAAAGATCTAGAACTAAAGTTCTAGATCTTTTTTTATTTGTTTAATTATATTTTTAAAGTTCTTCTTCCTTCTACTTTGTTGTGAGCTTTTTTATTATAAATAATCTTTTCTCTATTTAAGAATGAATATACGAATGAAACTATTGGAACAACATATATTACTCCTATACTTCCTGATAGAGCTGATATTATTTCTTCTGAAATAATGTCTCTATTTAGTATTTCTGCTGATGTAAATCCACAGCTAAAGAATAATGCTGTAATTGATAGGTATCCACCAATAAATACTAATATCAAAGTATTTGACATTGTTCCTATCATTTCTTTTCCTGTTTCCATTCCTTTTTTGAATAACTCTTTCCAAGTTATATCTGCTTCTGTCTTTTTAATTTTATCAAGCTCATCAGTTATTGATAGAGCAATATCCATACAAGCACCTGTTGCTGCAATCATAACTTCTGCAAATAACATTTCTTTGAAGTTAAGTGAATTCTTTGCTAAATCAATACTTTGTTGTATTGAATCTTCACCTGCTCCTGTAAGTAGTGCGAATCTGTTAAATACATATGTGATTCCTCCAGCAAGTAATGCTCCTAAAACTGTACCTATAATTGCTGAAACTGTCTTTTTCTTGAATCCATTCATTACTACGAATGTTGTTGTAGCCATTAAAAATACAGTTACTATTGATAGAACTATTACATTTCTTTCAGCTAATATTCCTTTTAATAGAATAAAGTAAATATATGCTAGAGTTGCTAGCAATGAAATTACTGTCTTTATTCCCTTTTTGCCTGTTAATATAACTATACTTACTAAGAATATGATTGCTAAAATAACCATATACTTAGTTTTTACAACATTGCGTATTGTAACTGATGTATTTCCATCTGCATCTTCTACCACTGATACTAATAATTTTGTTCCTACCTCTAGTTCATATGCTGGAATCTTTCCTTCGATATCATAAGCAAGTTTATACTCTGCATCAAATTCCTCTCCTACATATACTCCATCGATAATTTCAATTTTAATCTCTTGTACTCTGTTTGTTATGTCTCCAGATACAATCTCTTTAACACCTTTACTCTCAATAACTCTCGCTGTTGCTTGGATAATTGTTCCTCCACCCGCAACATCTTCCATGTTATCATCTATCTCAGTTACTTCTGCTGGTTCTTCGGTTGTCCCTTCTGTTGTATCGGCAGTCTGTTCTTCCTGAGTAGCAAATGAAATCTGAGTTATCAAAATCATTATTAATGCAAAGATTAGTAGAATTTTACTAACTTTTTTCAACTCTAATCCCCCTTAGCTAGAATATTATAATATCCATTTCGTTTGTATAATCTTTATTGCCATATGCATAAACTATATAAACATATCCATCTTGTGTTAGGAAATAGTTCTCTGTATTTTCTATTTTATACATATCACTCTTTAGATCTCTTTCATAAAGATTTCCAAATGTTTCTGAAATGATTTTTGCATTTGTATATGCTTTTTGAACATCTGTATTTATTGTATTTTGAACTTCGTCATAAGTTGTTTCTTTTAGTTTAATAATATCTTCAAAACTTAGTCTTTGACCTGATGTAATTGCATATGTATAAGTCTTTACAACTACTTTTTCTGGTTTATCATTTTCTTTTAATGATGATTTTATAGCTATTGATATTACATCTTCATTAACAAAAGCACAATATGCAACACTATATACTGAATGTCCTTGTTTTGTTCTCATAACTAAGTTTGCTTTATCATAAAATTCAGTTTTAATTTCTTGATTTATTTTCTTTGCTTCATCCGTATTAATGTTTAGTATAGGAATAACTGCATCTACTTCAAAGAAGTTCTCATCCTTGTTGTTATATTCGTATCCACCATAAACTATATCTCGTGAATTATCTATCTTATTTACTTTTACATTTTCACTATTTATCTTCAAAGAATTATCAAATAGCATGTTGAAGTTAGATTTTAATATTGCTATCTCTTCTTCAGTCTTTTTCGCACCAATATTGATACCTAACATTAAAGCATCTGTATCTGAATATTTGTAAAAGAATTGAGCATAAATACCAATACATAGAGCTACTACACAGACTAATAATACTACTACGAAAAATAAAATCTTCTTTGGACCTTTTAAGGTACTAACAAATCTTCTTAAAGCTCTTCTCATTGATTTCTCCTTATTTCATAAATTGCTTACATTATAGCACTATAATAAAAAAATAGCAATGTATTTTTAAGCTATATAAGTGATAAAAAGTGTTGCTTCAAGGACTAAAAATTTTTTATTTCTCAAGTAGCACTCTATAAGGTCGTTTGCTAATTTTTCTTCTTTAATTATTAATTTTTCAATGAAAAAGCATTGACTAAATTTTGTATTTAAGGTAGAATTATTAGGTACACATAGTACATTTTAACTAAGGAGATTAATAAATTATGATATGTTCAGTATGTAATAAGAACACTGCTGTTGTGTTTATTAATAAAATAGAAAATGGGAAAAAATCTGTAGAAGGACTATGTTACAATTGTGCAAAAGAGAAAGGAATCAATCCTTTAGAAGTATTAGCAAAAAATGCTAATATCTCTAATGAAGAATTAGAAGACATGTCTCAACAATTTGAAAATATCCTTAAAGATTTTTCTGAAAACATGAATTTAGACGCACTTGGAATGGACGGAGATGCTATGGAAAATGGTGAGGATAACCCTCTTAAGAACATCTTTGGAATACTTGCAAACTCTAACCAAGAAAACGCTGAGAATGATTCTCAAGCAGAATCTAGCCAAGCTCATGATCCATCTGGAAAGACTGTTAAGGTTCAAAAGAAACCAAAAGATAAAAAGAAAAAATTCCTTGATACTTTTGGAACAAACCTAACAGAAAAAGCAAAAAATGGTCAGTTAGATAACGTTATTGGTAGAGAGCAAGAAATTGAGCGTATGATCCAAATCTTAAATCGTCGTTCAAAAAACAATCCATGCTTAATTGGTGAGCCTGGTGTTGGTAAAACAGCAATCGCACAAGGCCTAGCTTTAAAAATAGCTCATCAAGATGTGCCAGCTAAATTATTAAATAAAGAAGTTTATCTTCTTGACATGACAGCAATCATCGCAGGTACACAATTTAGAGGTCAATTCGAAGCAAGAATGAAATCTCTTGTTGACGAATGCAAAATGTATGGAAATATCATATTAGTTATAGATGAAATTCACAATATCATAGGTGCTGGTGATGCAGAACATTCTATGAATGCTGCTAACATTTTAAAACCATCACTTACAAATGGTGAAATCCAATTAATCGGTACTACTACCCTAAAAGAGTATAGAAAGTATATCGAAAAAGATTCAGCATTAGAAAGAAGATTTCAACCAATTCTTGTTGAAGAACCATCTATAGCTGATACTATTGAAATACTAAAAGGTATTAAAAAATACTATGAAGATTATCACAAAGTAACTATCACAAATGATATTATTGAAAAGACTGTAAAAATGTCTGAGAAATACATTCACGATAGATTCTTACCTGATAAAGCAATTGACCTAATCGATGAAGCATGTTCAAAATTAAACTTAAAGAATAAAGCATTATATGAATTAGAATTAATTAAGAATGAACTAAAAAAAGTTGCTGAAGCTAAAGAAGAAGCTGTTTCTTCAGATTCTATTGAAGAATATCAAAAAGCAGCAGATCTTAAAACTAAAGAATGCAACTTAAATAACAGAATGGAAGAAATCGAAAGAGATTTAAAACCACCTGTTTTAACAGTTCAAGACGTTGCAGAAGTTATTGAACGTTGGACAAAGATTCCAGTTACAAAAATAACTGAAGCAGAAACAGAAAAATTATTAAACTTAGAAGCAAATCTTCACAAACATGTTATTTCACAAGACGAAGCAATTACAGCTGTTGCTAAAGCAATTAGAAGAAATAGAGCTGGTCTTCAATCAACAAAAAGACCACCATCATTCATATTTGTTGGACCAACTGGTGTTGGTAAAACAGAACTTGCTAAAGCCTTAGCTTATGAAATGTTTGGTAGTGAAGATGCAATAATAAGAGTTGATATGTCAGAGTATATGGAATCACATTCAGCTGCTAAATTAATCGGTGCTCCTCCAGGATACATTGGTTATGATGATGCTGGACAACTTACTGAAAAAGTAAAAAGAAGACCATACTCAATTGTACTTTTCGATGAAATTGAAAAAGCTCATGCAGATGTATTCAACATCCTACTTCAAGTATTAGATGATGGAAAATTAACAGATGCTCAAGGTAATACAATTAACTTTGAAAATACAATTATAATCATGACATCAAATGCAGGATCAAACTTAAATAATAATTCAATTGGTTTTGGTAATTCAGGACCTATCAATACAGATAAGATGTTAGGTGCTTTAAGAGAATTATTTAGACCAGAATTCTTAAACAGAGTTGATGAAACAATCGTATTTAAGCCTCTAACTAAAGATGAGTTAGTTCAAATAGTTGATTTACTTCTTGCTAAAACTCAAGAAGCTTTAGATAATAAAGATATTAAATTACAAGTAAATGCTGAAGCTAAGAAATTAATTGCTGAAAACGGAATGGACTTAAAGTACGGTGCAAGACCTCTAAGAAGAGCAATTCAAAGAATGATTGAAGATGAAATTGCTGAAATGGTTTTAAGAAACCAAGTAGTTGCAGGTCAAACAGTATATGTTTCAGTTAATGATGGAAAACTTGCATTTAATGTTCAATAAAAAAGCAAAATAAAAAACTAGGATTTA
>AUXO013838453.1_pt1 | contig 22222 bp, 33 predicted proteins | sample 768731 | NCBI WGS metagenome assembly AUXO01 (sample SAMN02715735, study PRJNA202380) | gut metagenome | biome: sheep rumen | host: Ovis aries | place: New Zealand: Palmerston North | reverse complement strand
CAAAAGAAAGTTATAGAAAATGGTGTTTGTAGTTGTAAGTTTTGTAGGGAGAATAATTAATGTCTAAAAAACAATATGCCTTATATAAAGGAGATAAATTTATAGATTTAGGTACTAGAGAGTATTTAGCAAAAGTATTAAATTGCACACTAGACACGATTACATTTTTAGCAACACCATCACACTTTAAGAGGATAAAAGAAGACAGCAACGCTTTGATAGTTATTAGGATTGAGGATGATTAAAATGTATTCAGTAACAGGATATCTCTATAAAATGGAACTATTATTAAAGAATGGTATAGAAAATAGGTGAGGAAATAAATGTTAAAAATAAAAGACTCGGTCGATTTAAAAGAGTTAGAAAAGTTTGGGTTTACTTGTGTAGATGATGATTATGTTTGGAATGAGGAAGCAAATATATCTATTTGCATTGAAAATCCTGAATGTAGAACATTATTTGTATATGGTCAAGACGAAGAAGATTATCAAGATTTAGGTGTAATATATGACCTAATAAAAGCCGATTTAGTCGAAAAAATAGAAGGAGAATAGAATATGAAAATAATAACAATATATGAATTATTAGGAATGGTTAAAGATGAACCTGATAGAAGTATTTATGTTAAATATTTTGATAGAGTAAATAAAAAAGAAGATGTGATGTGGGCTTGTAAAGAAAATATTATTTATAAACTTGAACAATTAGTAATTGAATTAAATGACACAATAGAAATCCTAGAAGAAGAAAAGAAAATACCTGAAAAATTAGATAAGTATGCTGATATAAGTGGCGATTTGGCTTGCGAATGGAGTTTTGCCGAAAAGAAATTAAAAGATAAAGTAAATGAAATAATAGATTATCTCAAAAGCAAAGGAAATGAATAAGATGAAATATATAAAGAAACCAGTGATAATAGAAGCATTTAGAATTGGAATTGATTATATTCCTGATTGGTTTATGGATAGAGTTAGCGATGACACTATAATATTGCATGGTAAGCCAAATAGTTTTGAACATTATAATGATACTAATTGTGATATACAAACATTAGAAGGTGTTATGCATGCAAATTATGGTGATTATATTATTAAAGGCGTAAAAGGTGAAATATATCCTTGTAAATCTGATATTTTTGAAGAAACCTATGATATTTTAGAAAGCAAAGGAGAATAAGTAAAGTATGATTTATGTAGGTTATCAAGGAATAGGAAAGTCAAGTATATCAGGCAAAAATAATTGTATTGATTTAGAAAGTGGTAATTTTTGGGTAGATGATAAAAGAGCAGATGATTGGTATAAGATATATGTAAATATTGCCGAGCATTTATCTAATCAAGGTTATAAAGTATTTATGAGTTCACACAAAGTTGTTAGAGAAGAATTAAATAAAAGAAAAATTGAATTTAAAGTTATAATGCCAAGTATATTTTTAAAAGAACAATGGATTAAAAGATTACAACAAAGGTATGATAAAAGTCATTTAAAAAAAGATTATAAAGCATTAATGAATGCAAAAGAATGTTATGAAGAAAATATAAAAGATTTATTGCAAGAAAATTATATTATACAAATACAAGATATAAATTATGATTTGAATGATTTAATTTAGAAAGCAAAGGAGAATAAGTATGAAATTAATTAATCTTGGTAAAAGAAGTGGTAAAACTCTATGCTATGAAAAAGAATATAGACATTGCTTGGAAAATTCAAATAAAAGTGAGTTAGTTGATAAAATTATTTATCAAGATAAAATAATAAATGAAATGGGAAAAGACATAAAACAATTAAGAGATGAACTATTAGATTATGAATTGCAAAATACTAAATTGCAAGAAGAACTTGTAAGATTAAGAGTAACATTTGGTAAAAGTGTATATTAGAAAGCAAAGGTGAGGAATAATGAAATATAGAATAGTAGAAAAAGGATTTCCAATAGAAATAGCACTTTATCAAGAAAATACGGCATTAGGAATGATAGAAGTATATAGAACAGGAAAAATATATTTTTTACGTAGTTTATCTAATAATATAAATGCTGGTATGAGCATAAAAGACATAAATAAAATATTAAAAATTGCTAAAAAAGAGTTAAGAAAAGAAAAAATAAGACAATTTTTTAAATGTAGTTAGGTAGGTGAGTAATAATGAAGTTAAAAAATATATTATTAAATGAATATGTAATTGGAATTATAAGTTTTTTATTGTTAATTGGAATAGTTATGTTTATTAATGTAAAATTTAAAGAACATTGTATTAATAATAATGGAAAAGTTATAGTTGGAACCAATGGATATGGTTGCATATATGAGAGGAAATAACTTATGAATAAAGAAATAAAAGAAATTTTAGATAGATTAAAAAGAATAGAACATAAAGAATATAGTTGTGGTTTTGAATTTGCTGATAGTTCTACTTTTGATGAAATGGCAAGGTGTTTTGAAGAAAGAAAGATAATGGCAAATTGCATAACTAATTTACAACAAAAAATCGAAAAACTAGAAAATGACAAAAGAGGAATGTTAGTTCAATTATACAAGGCAAATGATGAAAAAGATAAATTAAAAGAAAAAATAAAACATTATGAAAAAACTCAAACATTCGGTGATTATGTAAAAGAAGTTAATTTGTTAGTAGATTACAAAACAAGAAATGAAAAAGCAATTGAATTTGTTAATGAATTTATACAAGAAGATTATTATGAAAAATTAGATGAATATATAACACATTTTACTTGGAATACAACAAAAGAAGATTTGCTAAATAAATTACAAGGAGTTGATAAAGATTGTACAGATTAATAGGAACAACAACAGATAACGAAAAAATAGAAATAGCAAAATTTCAAGATTACAAAAAGATAAATAGATATTGGAGCATAGTTGAAAACGACAAAAAATACATAGAAGCCATGATTATAAGAGAATTAGCCGACAATAATCCAGTGGCAATTAGATACCATGAATTTGATGAAAGAAAACCAAAAGCATTAAGGAGGAAAAAATGATTAGTTTCATAATTGGATTCATATTTGGATTTGTTTTAATGACATTCTTGAAGATGGGAGGAGATTAAGAAATGATTACTGTAGCAATATGCTTAACAATTATAATTTGTTTAAATAAAATATGTAATACTATAGTTGAATTAGAACATATAGAATACAAAGAAAAAGCCGAAGAAGAATAAAAGGAGGATACCCCTGATGATACAAGAATTAACTATAAAAGAAGCTAACAATAAAATAGAAAAGTTAGAAAATCAATTAGAATACTATTTAGGCAAAAAAGAAAGAGCTTTTAATAGGACACAACCAAAGGCGACTGCAATAACAGATGATATAAAAGGAACAAAGAGAATAGACTCTAATTTAGAGTATGCTGCAGTATGTGAAGAAGTTGATCCATTAATTGATTCTATACAAGACGAAAAGAAAGCGTTATTAGATTTTATTGAGAAAGAATTAAAAAGAATAAACAAATATAATGATTTAGAACAAAAGATTATTTATTACAAGGAACAATACGTTCCAAAAGGTAGTGAAGTAGTTACTTGGTATTTTATATCTAGAAAAGTATTTGCATCAGAAAGTACATGCAGAAGAATATATAAAAAATATAAAAGACAACGTACAATTTAGTTGGAGGTAGAAGAGTGCAAGAATTAAGAGAAGAAAAGAAAAAATTAGAAGAACAACTATTGAAGCTTATAAACAATTTTGAAAACAAATTTGATTGCTATATATATGAAATTGATTTATTACATAATGAAGGAAGAACTATGGCTGGAGAATTAACGGCTAAAACAATCTTAGTTAAAACAAATTTTAAACTTTGTGATTAGAAAAATAATTTGAACAGTTTTGAACAGTTTAATCATGCTATAATGATATCGTGAAGAGATTCACAAAACCCCTTTTTATTCTTGAAGAGTATCAATTATTGATGCTCTTTTTTGTATGGAGGATTTATATGTTTGAAAATATTGAGGTAAATAGTTTAAGATGGATGGATAATAAACTACTAAAAAATGAAGAATTTAGAGAGATTAGTAACTATAATTCATATTTAGTAAGTAATTATGGAAGAGTAAAAAATAAAAGAACCAAAAAAATATTAAAACAAGATAAAAATAAAGATGGATATTATAGGATAGATTTGTACTGCAATAAAATAAAAAAACATAAAAAGGTTCATAAGTTGGTTGCAGAAGCCTTTTTAAATAATCCAATGAATTTGAAATGTGTAAATCATAAAGATGAAAATAAATTAAACAATAATATTAATAATTTAGAATTTTGTGATTATTCATATAATATTAATTATGGTTCTAGAAATAAAGAAGTATCAAAAAAACTTTCAAAGCAAATATTACAAATAGATAAGGATAATAATATAGTGAAAACTTGGAATAGCATGATTGAGATTGAAAAAAAATTAAATATTAACCGAGGTAGAATTTGTTTATGTTGCCAAAACAAAATTGAATATATTCAAGGATATAAATTTAAATATTTAAATTAAAAAGTGTGAAAGACACCTGAAATGGTGTTTTTTCTATATCGTGAACTGGTGTAATGGTAGCATATTAGTTTCAACAGCTAAAGATAAAGGTTCAATTCCTTTGTTCACAACCAAAAATTTGAAAGGAGAATTTACATGATAGAAGTAGAAGTTCAAATTAATAATTTCAAAGACAAAGAAAACTACGATAAAACAATAACTATTATTAGAAATAATCAAGAGCAAAAAGTTACTCGTGAGTTATTACAACAAGGTGATAAGTACAAAATATCAAAAGAAAGATATGAACATTTATCTAAAAAAGGTATAGTGGCAAAAGCAAAAAAAGAAACCAAAGAAAAAGGTGAATAAGTATGGCTAAAAGTAAAGTTGAGTATTGGCTAACTTCTGACGGCTTAACTTTACTTGAAGGTTGGGCTAGAGATGGTCTTACTGATGAGCAAATTATGCATAATATGGGTATTCAATCAAAATCAACATTCTATGGTTATAAAAAAAAATATCCAAACATTTCGAACGCCTTAAAAAAAGGCAAAGAAGTTGCCGATTATGAAGTAGAAAATGCATTATTTAAAAGAGCATTGGGATATACTTACGAAGAAAAAACATATGAAAAAGTATATGATAAAGAAACAGGTTTGTATGTAGAAAGATTAACAAAAAGAGTAACCAAACAAGTAGCACCAGATACAACTGCTCAAATATATTGGCTTAATAATAGAAAACCAAAACAATGGAGAAATAAACGTGACGACTCACAACAAGACCCAGAAAATGAGGGAGTAATGATAGTAAATGACTTACCCAAAAGTAATTAAGTTAAGTGATATTATTATTCCAAAATTCTATGAGACCTTTAATGACATATCATATATGCATAAAATAATTACGTCAGGAAGAGCTGGAACAAAGTCTAGTCGAGGTGGAATAAAAGCCATTTACAAAATAATTAGTGATGATAATTGTTCAGTAGTTATATTAAGAAAATTTCATAATAAATTAAAAAAGACTGTTTTTAAAGAATGTTTAAGAGCAATTGGAAGACTTGGATTAAAAAAATCAGACTTTAAGATAACGGTAAGCCCAATGGAAATCAAATATAAAAAAAATGGAAATACAATTTATTTCACAGGAAACGATTCCATTGATGACACTAAAGGTATGATAGATGAAGATAAGCCAATTAAATTAGTTATTCTTGATGAACTAACAGAATTTTTTGATAAGGGTGATGGAGAAGATGAAATAACCAATATTGAAGCAACATTTGTTCGTGGAAACGATGATGAGTTCTGTATGGAATATTATTTTAATCCACCACAAAATCCAAAAGCACCAATTATGGAATGGACAGATAAGATGGTACAAAGAGAAGATTGTATCAGAATTCATGTTGATTACAGAGATGTTCCAGAAAATTGGTTAGGTAAGAAATTGATTCAAACTGCTGAGATGCTAAGAAAATTAGACGAAAAAATGTATAACTGGATTTGGTTAGGTTTATGTACTGGAATTGATGAAGTCATATATTACATGTTTAAAGAAGAAATTCATGTTAAAGAGTTAAATCAAAAAGATTATGCTCACATGAATTTTTTAGTTGTTGGTGGAGATTATGGACAAATGAATGCTACAACGTTTGAAGTATTTGGAATAGACTTCTTTGATAAGTTTATTCGTGGGATAGATGAGTATTACTACAGTGGTAGAGATACTGGAAGACAAAAGTCTCCAAGCGAATATGCTAGAGATTTCAAAGAATTCAAGGAACAAGTTGAAAAGGAAACTGGGAAAAAGATTTTATATATGTTTCTAGATCCATCAGCAAGAGGGCTACAAGAAGAAATAAAACGAGTATGCCCAGAAATAACTTTTCCAAAAGTAGATAATACAGTTCCTTTGGGAATATCAAGGGTTCAAAAATTGTTGTCATATCAAAAAATGACTATTTCTCCAAAGCAAAAGCATTTAATAGCTGAAAGATATCAATACATGTATGACAAAGATTTATTAGATAAAGGAAAAGAAGTTCCAGTGAAGATAAATGATCACTGCTCAGATGCCGAAAGATATACAGTAATGGGAATTTGGAAGTGGATAAAACAAATGCTTCCAAACATTGAGAAATGAGGTGCAAAATGGACGCTATAATTCAATTCTTAAAAGAACAAGGATACAATGTAGTATCACAAGAGTTTTATAAATACATAAACTCATGGTTAGAGTGGTATATAGGGAACGTAAAAGATTTTCATAAATATGAGTATTACAATGGAAAAGAATACGTTTATTTAGAAAGATATAGTTTAGGAATGCCAAAAAAATTAAGTGAATCAATGGCAGATTTGCTTATGAATGATAATGTATTCATTACAACAGATGAACAAGAAATGACAGATACAATTTTGCTTAATAATGATTTTAATCAAAAAATGAATGAATTATTAGAAAAGGTTGCTGCTTTAGGTACTGGTGCACTAGTTGAATATAAGAAAAATGATGAACCAATGATTAATTACATAATAGCACCTATGATTTTTCCATTAAGAATAGAAAATGGAAATATAATTGATTGTGCATTTGGAAGTAAAATAGGAGAAGACAGTTATTATGTAAATATTCATGAGTTACAAAAGAATGGAAAATACAAAATAATGAATAAGTATTTTACCATTTCTAAAGACAAAAAAATCGTTGTGGAAAAAGCACGAAAAGGAATAAAAGAAACTGATTATAGTGAAGAAAAATTATTTCAAATATTAAAACCAAATATTGTAAATAATATAGATTTATTTAGTCCGTTTGGATTAAGTATATATGCAAATGCTATTCCAGAACTTAAAACGGTAGATATTATTTATGATAGTTTAAGAAATGAATATGAAACAGGTAAAAATAGAATATTTGTTAAAACTTCTGTAACTGGAATGAAACCAGGGCCAGATGGAAAATTAATACCATTCTTTGATAAAAATCAAACAGAATTTTATCCGATTCCAGAAGATGATATTCAAGGTAAACCTATAGAAGTAACAAACGTTCCACTTAGAATTACAGAACACATTGATGGATTGCAAACTGCTATGAATTTATTAGGAGATGCTGCAGGATTTGGTAGTGATTATTTTACTTTTAAAGATGGAAAAGTATACACTAATACAACTCAGGCATTGTCTACACAATCTAAATTATATAGAACCATCAAAAAACATGAAAAAGTTCTTTTAAAGGCTATTCAAGATATGGTTAAAGCTTTATATTATCTTAAAACTAACAAATTATATACTGGAAGTACTACAGTAGACTTTGATGATTCGATAGTTGAAGATAAAAAAGAAATCAAAAACCAAGCGCTTGTTGAATTAAATAATAAATTGATTGATAACGTTCAATATTATCAAGACGTTTATGGAATGGACGAAAAACAAGCAATTAAATTTGATAAAGAAATAAGAAAAAGATTAGCTGCTGTAGAGAATAAAGAAACAGAAAATCCAGAAGAGGAATAATAGATGAACAAATCACAATTTGATAAATTGTTAAAGCCATTAATTGATATCTATGACGAAATAGAACTAGATATGATTAAAAACATCTTAACTCGTGTGGAAAACTATAAAAGTGTTCAAGGAACATTAGAATGGCTATTAGAAAAGTTAAGTGAGTTAAATCTATTAGACAAAGACAATTTAAAAGTATTAAAATCACATAAAGGAGAAATAGAAGCCGTATTAACTGAAATAGCAACTACGTCAGGACACCATATTAATGATTTGGATATTTTAAATAGTTATTTTGATCAAGGCTTAATAACAGTTAATCCTAATCAATTATTTGAAAGTGTATCTGTTAATAATCTCATAAGAGAGGCTTTAAAAGATACAGACGATATCATGGACCTTATCAATACAAAAGCTCTTGAAGGAGCTAAAGAAGGATATAAGAAAGTTCTTAACAAGGCATACATAGAAACTGCTAGTGGTGTTTACACATATTCAGAATCTGTCAGAAAAGCATTAGATGAATTTGCTAAAGAAGGTATACAAACTGTTCATTATGAAAGTGGCAAAACTTTATCCATTGAATCGGTGGTAAGACGTGATGTTATTACTAGAATGAATAAACTAGCTGCAGATTGTGAAATTGAACATTGCAAGGAATTAGAAACAAATCTAGTCTATGTTAGCCAGCATTTAGGTGCTAGAGTAAGGACTAAGTACATGACACACGATTATGAAGCACATGTTGAGTGGCAAGGCAAAAAGTACATGATAGAGGGTTCTGACGATAAATATGATAATTTACATGAAAAGACTGGTTATGGAGAAATGCTTGGACTTGCTGGTATAAACTGTTATCATCATATGAGACCAACTTGGGAATGGGAAAAAGTACCAGATAGAATCGATGAAAAAGAAAATGCCAAAGAATATGCACTACGCCAAAAGCAACGTGCATTTGAACGGAAAATACGTTCTTTAAAAAGAGAAAAAATGGTTGCTAAAAGTCTTGGAAATAATGAAGATTATAAAAAATATCAAGAGAAATATAAAAAAGTTAACCAGTCGTTTGATGAATGGCTGAAAGAAAATAATCGTACTAGGGATTATAGTAGAGAATATGTTTCAAATGAAAAATATCCATTACATGACAATCAAATAAACAATAATGATTTAATATCGGTAGTCGATGATGATGAAAAGTACTTAAATCCAGATTTATTAAAAATATCAAATGAAGTGTTTGAACAATACAAAAAAAATGGATTTGAAAATGTTGCTATAATAGATAGTCAAACTAATAAAAGATTAGGAAAAATAAATACTAGCGGAGAAGTTAGTAGAGTTGATTATTCTGAAGAACAAAAAGAGATTATGAAACAGCACGTCAATGATTTATATTCATTACATAATCATCCAGGAGAACATACTTTTTCTATGGAAGATATTGAAGATGTATTTAAAAATGAATGTTTTTGTGGTAGTATGGTATGTACAGAAACATATAATTATTATTTTATGCCTAAAAAAGAAGATTTATCTATTACAAAACAAAATTTTTATGAATTTAATGAATGGATGAACAAAGAAATGGCTAAAATTAATGATAAACATTTTACTGATTATGCTTATTTAAATCAAAATGATAAAGATCATTTAATATATAAAGAATTATTTCAAAAGATAGGATGGATTTATGGAAGAGAAAAAAAATAAAAAATATGATATTGACGATTCAAAATTAGAAGAAGAACATCAAAGAATAGAACATATTAGAAAAAACAAATTGTATGAAGGAATAGAAGACAATTTTTTTGACTATCTAAAAAGAATAAAAAAGGAACGAGAAGAACAAAAGAAAAAAGATGGCACTCAAAAATAGAGTGCTTTTATTATACACTACTTTATAGGTAGTGTACTGATGATGTGGTGAGGTGTAGTCGGATTCGAACTACTTATACTAGTTTCTCAAATGTCATCGGTACAGTGCTTATAAATAGCACTTAAAGAACATAGAAATGTGTTCTTTTATTTTGCCTAGCAGAGCGTTATCTGTTCATAAAAATCTAAAGAGTGATACTCGTAAAAAATCGTAGGAGGAATTATGAAAAGAAAAGATTTAGAAGATTTAGGACTTGATAAAGAAACTATTGATAAAATTATGGAACTTAATGGGAATTCTATCAATGATTTAAAAACTCAAGTAACTGAAATCACAAAAGAAAGAGATGACCTAAAAAGTCAAATAACTACTTTGAACACAAGTATTGAAGATTTAAAAAAGGTAAATCCAGAAGAACTTACCAAAACAATAGAAAATCTTCAAAACGAACAAAAAGAATTAGAAAACACTCATAAGAAAGAAATGGAAAAAGTAAAATTCAATTCTAAATTAGATTTAGCAATCGCTAATTCAAAAACCATAGATCCAATTGGATTAAAAGCACATTTAGATGTTGATAAACTTTCTTATGATGAGAAAACAGATTCTATTATTGGTTTTAATGATCAAATTAAAGCTATTAAAGAAAGTCAAAAGTATTTATTTGAAGAGGAAGCTCATAGCAATGGTCAATCTCATGGCAGTATGCCAGGAAAAGATGAACTTAAAGGTTTTGATTTAAGTTCTGCATTAAATGAAAAATATAGTGAATAGGAGATGAAATTATGATTACTTTAGCAGAAGCAAAAGTAGGAATGGCTGACAAAGTAGACCAAGCAGTCATTGATGAATTTAGAAGAGGGTCTTTATTACTAGATAGACTAGTATTTGATAATGCAGTTTCACCAGGAACTGGAGGAAGCACATTAACTTATGGATATGTTAAGTTAAAAACACCATCAACGGCAGGATTCCGTGCTATTAATGGTTCATACACTAATAATGAAGCAAAAAGGGAAAAAGCATCAGCAGATTTAAAAATCTTTGGTGGAAATTTCAAAATTGATAGAGTATTAATTAATACATCTGGAGCTGTAGATGAATTAGATTTCCAAATGAAAGAAAAAATTAAAGGAGCAATCAATTTATTCCATAATACAGTTATTAATGGTAATGCTACTTCTAACGCATTAGAATTTGATGGATTAGATGTATTACTATCTGGTTCAAATACTGAATACAATACAGATAGTGCAATTGATTTGTCTACTAGTGCTAAGATGGATGAAAATTATCAATCATTCTTAGATATGATGGACGAATTTGTTTCAAAAATGCAAGGTAAACCAACTATGTTCTTAGGAAATAGTAAATTAATTACTAAGGTTAAAGGTATTGCTCGTAGAGCAGGATACTACACAAAATCAGAAGACGCTTTTGGTAGAAGTGTAGATATGTGGGATAATATTCCTCTAGTAGATTTAGAAGAATACTATGATGGTACTAAAACTACACCATGTGTTCCAATTGATGAAAATGGTGAAACTTCTTTATATGCAGTACAAATTGCAAAAGATGGATTCCACGGTGTATCAACTACTGGAAACAATATCATTGCAACAGCTTTACCAGATTTAAAAGCTCCTGGAACAGTAAAAGAAGGAGACGTTGAAATGGTAGCAGCAGTTGTTCTTAAAAACACTTTAAAAGCAGGTGTATTTAGAAAAATTAAAGTAGCAGCTACTGAAAACGATGGTGAATAAGAAAAAGGAGATGAACAGGTATGCTAAATTTAGAAAATTATTATGCAAATACATATAAAGGTTCAAGCATACCTCTTGGATCCTTTGAGAAATATTCTAAAAATGCATATGTAAAGGTAAAATATTATACATCAAATAGAATTGATAAAGATAATTTATCAGACGAAGTGAAAGATGCTATATGCGAAATTTCAGAACTTCTTTGCAAACAAGAAGAACTCATAAAAAAACAAGATAGTACAGAAAGAATAAAGTCTAATGAAACCGTTGGGCCACATTCTGTTAGTTATGTTGATAAATCTTCGTTGCAATCTAAAAGAATTTTAACAAAGTCAGAACTTGATTCAGAATGTTATAAAATTTGTCTAGAACATCTTGCTTTTACTGGATTAATGAATAGAGGTTTTTAATGTTTCCACATACAATTACAATCTTTAATCTTACTAAAGATAATGAAAATAACATTATTTATAACAGAAAAATTGTTCATGATGTTTTTTATCATGTGCAAAAAATTATATCCCAGGAAAGCAATGGGGAAAAATACACATATGCTTATGATGTTGTTTTTTCAGAAAAGGCAATAAAAACGTATTTAGAATTAGATAATTATGAAAAATTAGAAGATAAATCAAATAATTTTACATTAAAAGAAAATGATATTATTGTTTTAAATGAGTTTGAAGAAATTTCTGATTTATCTGACATTCAGAAAACAAATGCTCAATACTTTTTGATTAAAACTATTTCTGATAATCGTTATGGTGATGAAGAACTTCAAAATATTGAGGTAACAAATTGAGAATAAAAGCAAATTTAATTTTACCATCTGTTCAAGATTTGATGAAATCAGTAGGTCTAGATGAAGGTGGAAAAGCTCAAAAGTGTATTGATAGTTTTGTTCTTTATCATTGTGAACCATATGTTCCAGGAAAACATATCCATCAAGCTGGTGTTGTAGGAACAAAAATAGGAAGTGGACAAGTAATTTGGGATAGTCCAGACGCTAATTATTTATATGAAGGTAAGTTGATGGTAGACCCTTTTACTTTAAAAGGTGCTTTCTTTTCTAAAGATTATGGATTTTGGAGTAGACCAAACACCCAGAAGATTTTAGACCCACAAGGTCGTGATTTACAATATCATGGTGGGGGCTTAAGAGGTAAAAAATGGTTTGACAGAATGATAGAAGCAGAAGAGAATGATTTAATCACAGAAGTGCAAAAAGTAGTTAATGGAGGTAAGTCATGAAAGAAAAAGCTATTATAGAATGCATAAAAGAATATTTCAAAACTTGTCCATATTTGAATGAATTATCACAAATAAATGTTGATTATTTAAATATGGATGCTAAAGACCGAGAATATTGGTCAATAGAACCATTAGAGGTTCCAATTATTTTAAAAAGAAATGTGTTAGGAACAAAGACGGAGCGTCAATGCCAGTTTATTTTGGCAAGTCGTTCCTTTTTTAATCCATTGAAAGATACACAAAATATAGAAAACTTACATTTATTTGAAAATATTGCGGAGTGGATTTATCAGAACAACAGAAAAAAGATTTTCCCAACTTTGAATGATGGAGAAACTGTTATGAGTTTTGAAGTAATGACAGGTGGCTATCTTTATGGCGTGGATAAATCGAATACGATAGCAAGATATCAAATGCAATGTAGATTAACTTATGAAAAGAAAGAGAGGTCATGAAAATGGCATTAAGTTTATTAGATGGCACAGGAAAAAGAAATCGTGAAGATCACATTACTATGTTTAACTCTAATATAGTATCGTGTGATGAAAATGGTATTGTATATGATACTACTTCTCCAGTTTGGGTACCATTCGGAGAAGACAATGATGAAATAACAAGAGAATTGAATGACGAACTTGAAGCAAATAAAAATGTATTAGGTAAAACTAATATTGATCACAGTGGTGGAGCACAAACTACTGAAATAGATCCAATAGCAATTAGAGGGAATGATGCTTTATCAGCAATCCTATATAATATATTTAAATATAATTTAAAAGGAGATAAAGCTATTCTTCAATGTATGGAAGTGACTTTAGCAGATAAAAAAGAAACTACTTCAGGAAATGATACTGTTGTTAGTTATGGTGCTTTTACTGAAAGTGCTGTAGTACAAATGAATTCATGGGGTGGAGATACAACCAAATTAAATTCACCTATCGTTCTTAATTGGAAAGGTGATAGAATTCATGGAACTTTTTCTGCTACTTCAAAAGAATTTACACCAATAACATCAGAGTAATTAAGGGGCTATTTTTAGCCCTTTTATTTTTTTATAGAGGAGATGAAAAACATGGCTATTCAAGTCAAAAATAATTTTGTAAAAGAGGATATCGTAGATGAAAAAGGCAATAAATTAGGAGAAATTAAGTTTAATCCAAATGATTCAAGAATTATGAGCAAACTAACTAAAATTGTTAATGATTTAAGTAAATCTTTAAAGGAATTAGACAAAATAAAAAAAGATAAAGATTTTTCTAAAAAAATGGAGATTTTGTCAAAAGAAAAATTGGAAGATATTGAAGAATTTGAAAGTGCATCCGAGGTTCTTGAACAACTTAATCATGGCTATGATATTGAATTAGAAACCGTAACTAGAACTATTGAAGATTTAAGTGAAGTTTTTGGGAAAGAAACTGTAGAAATATTTACTGGTGGCACTAAAGATATTATGTCTGTTATGCCACTTGTCGATTATGTTATTCCATATGTTAAAAAAGCTAGAAACGAAAAAGTAAATAAATATATCCCTAAAACGAATAGTGATGTAATGGAATAATGAATATTTTAACAGACAAATTACCAACTAAAATCAAAGTTAATGACCATATCTACCCAATTAATTATGACTTTAGAACTGTTATAAGAATTTTACAGGCATTTGAAGATAACGAATTAACTGATTCAGAAAAAGTTTATATTATGCTTAAAAATCTTTATAAAGATGAAATTCCAGAAGATGATTATGAAGAAGCAAGTATAAAAGCAGTCAAATTTATTGATTTAGGGGAAAATCAGGTCAAAGAAAGTAGCAAGGCAAGAACTTATTCTTTTAAAAAAGATGGCAACTATATTTTTACTGGAATAAATGCTACTCATCACACCGATGTAGAAAAAGAATCTGATTTGCATTGGTGGAAATTTATGTCTATGTTTATGGATATGTCACCAGACTGTTTTTTTGGCGAATTAGTTTATTATCGTAGAAGAAAAGCAGAAGGAAAGTTAACAAAAGATGAAAAAAAGAAATACGAAGAAATAAGAGATATGGTTGAACTTGAAGATGTCCATGTTCAATCAGAAGCAAGAAAGAAATTTTTTGAAGAATTTCACAAGAAATAGGAGGTGTTTTGTTGAGTGTTAGCAAGGGCGCCGTAGTAATTGATACAAGAATGAACTATCAAAAGATTGAAAGAGATTTTTCTAAAATGGAAAAGAAGGTTCAGTCTTTAGCAAATAAATTTAATAAAAGTTGTGATTCTATTAAAAGCCAAGAATTAGCTATTGATAAGGTAAAACGAAAGATAGATGATTTAAATAAGAATGGTATAAAATCATCTTCAATGAATTCCTTAATAAATCAAACAAAAAAAGAAGAAGCAGAATTAGATAAATTATGGCAAAAAATATTAGATTTACAATCCAAACAAGATGTTAACCGTGCAAAAATTCAAAGAAAAGAAAAAGTTATGAATAATGCACCAACTCCAAGCGTTAAAGCAACGATAGAAAATGATATTAACGATTTGTTACAAGAAAATAAACAATATGAAAGCCAATTAGACGTCATTCGAGAAAAATATGATACTTTATTGGCACGTGTACAAGATAACAAAACAAAAGTTCAAGAAACCAAAGAACAATTGGAAGAAACCAAAAATGTTCAACTAAATGAGTTAAATAATCAATTAGAACTTATGAATAGTAAATTATCGCAATCAAAAGAAGAGGCTAATCAAACAAAACAAGCATATAATGAAGCTTTGAAACAAAAAGGATCAATGCTTGGCTCACAGTTGGATAGCATAAAAGAAAAATTTTCTGAGACTACAAACAATATCAAAAAATTTGGTAATAAGATAACTAAAGCATTATCACCAAAAGGAATAGGAAAAAGTATAAATGACATCGGTAGTAAAATAGATAAATTTAAACATCGCATGACAAGATTAATAGGAACTGTCATGATTTTTTCGTTGCTTAGAAAAGGATTAACAGCATTAAGAAACGGATTTACATCATTATTGAAAACTGATGATAGTTTTAATAATAGTTTAAATCAAATTAAAGCAAATTTAATGACAGCATTTGCACCAATTTATAATGCAGTATTACCAGCAATTAATACTTTAATGAGTGCTTTGTCTAAACTTACTGGTACAATTGCTACTTTTGTGTCAGGATTATTTGGCAAAAGTTTATCAGATTCCACTAAACAAGCAAAAAAACTTTCAAGTGCTTTAGATGATACAGCAGCTAGTGGAGAAAATGCTAGTGGATCATTAGCAAGTTTTGATAAATTAGAAGTTATTGGAAGTGACTCTTCTAGTGGTGGTTCATCAGGAAATGGTGGAATTGATTACAGTGGCGAAATCGAATCAAGTTCTAAATTATTAGAAGCACTAAATAAAATAAAAGAATTAATAACTACAGGAGATTGGGGAGGGCTTGCTAGTTTATTAAGTGAAAAAATCATTACTGGATTAGACATCGTATCAGAAAAAATAAAAAGTATTCCGTGGAAAGAAATTGGTACAGGAATTAGTGATTTTTTAACAAATATTGATTTTAGTGGGATATTAGTTGGACTTGTTACAGTTTTTGGAGAAGCAATACTTGGATTTCAAGATTTATTCTTAGCTATTGATTGGGCAACAGTATTACACAATTTAGGCCAAGGAATAGCAAACGCTATTTTTAAAATTAATGAATATATAAATTTAATAAGATGGGAAGATATAGGGCAAATAATATCTGATACATTTAACGCAATCCCATGGGCAGATATTGGAACGAATATTTTAAATTTATTATGGGATGCATTAAAAGGGCTTGTTGATTTATTTTTAGCAATAGACTGGTCGAAAGTCGGAAAAACAATAAGTAATGCTGTTAAAGAATGGACTGAAAATATAATTAAAAAATTTGCTGAAACTGATTGGAACCAATTGGGAACAGATATTGCAAACGCTATTTTTGATTTCATAGAAAGTGTTGATTGGTTAGAATTAGCTAAAAATATATTGCAAGGATTAGCACTTGGGATTGAGTCATTTGCAAAACTTGTTGTATCAGCATTTAAACAATTATTACAAAGAATATTAGATTTTTTTGGAATCCATTCGCCATCAAAGGTTTTTGCTGATATGGGAATCAATATGATACAAGGACTAATTAATGGGCTCAAATCAATGGTTAATTCTGTGGTAAATTGTTTTAAAGATTTATGGTCGAAGATTAAAAGTGTATTCTCAAGTGTTGGTTCATTCTTTGGAGGAATATGGAATACTATTAAATCTAAATTTACAGATATAGGAACTAAAATTGGAAACGCAATAGGTGGAGCCTTTAAAAGTGCGATTAATTCTGTTCTATCGACTGTAGAAAATGGCATTAATTTTGTACCATCAACAATCAATAAAGCGATTAAGACGATTAACATGATTCCAGGAGTAAATATTCCAAAAATGGATAAAATAAGACTTCCACGTCTTGCAAAAGGAACCGTAATTCCACCAAGACATGAATTTGCAGCAATACTTGGAGATCAAAAACATGGTACAAATATAGAAGCACCATTAGAAACTATCAAACAGGCAAACAGGGAAGTTTTACAAGAATTCATGGCAAAATTTGGCGGTTTAAGTAATCAAGAAAAAGAAATAGTATTAAAAAATCTTACATTTGTTCTTCAAATGGGAAGTACTGACTTTAGAAAATTTATTTTCAATGAAGTTAGGGTTCTTGAAAAAGAATTAGGGAAACCGTTATGGGTTAGTTAAGGAGTGATGTGTTGGATAAAATAAAAGTTATTAATACGCAAGATAGTTCAGATTATTTTGAAATTCCTTATGAATGGCTACCTCAGGGAACACAAGGACCAACTTTAAATGATTTAGAAGCTAGCGCTGAAAGAGGTAAAAAGACTGGTAAATTAAATCGTGTTCGTTGCGCAGAAATTCCAGCAGCAACACTTGATATAGATAAAAGACTTACTCAAGGGCAATTGTATCCATTACTTAGATTACTTAGAAAAGTAGAAATATATATTCGTTACTTTGAAAAATATGAAAATGCATTTGTTACTAAAAAATTTTATGCTCAAAAACCTAACCCACCTTATTGGGAAATTCCAGAAGACAATAATACTAATAATATTGTTTATGATAAATTTACCATTGATTTTGCAGGATATGAGGATATTAATTCATGATGTACCAAAATTATGATGAAAAAGATATTCAAAGTTTTGAATATGAAACAACTATTGTTAGCGATGGTAATATAATAGGAACTTGTGAATTAGGAAAAGCAACAATAAAATTACTAAATGATAGTAATGAATATAGTACATATAAAGATTCGTGGATAAAAACTATTCATGGATCTTTTTATGTTTATGATGTAAAGCCAGTGCAAGAAAAAGTAAATATAGAACTTTCTTGTTATGATATCAAATACAAATTAGATACACCTTATGTTAGTTCAAATCATACGTTTCCATGTACTTTAAAAGAATGGCGTAATTCAATATTTGATGATTGTGATGTCGAATATGACAACAGTGATTTTCCAAATAGTGATTTACTTTTGAATCAAGAACCATATGTAGGAGAAAATCCTAGTAATAGAAGTGTTATTTGTTTAATAGCACAGGCTGGAGCAAGTTCTGTTGTAACAGATTCGGATGATAAATTTTACTTTGTGTGGTTTGACGATGAAACTGTTCATATTGCTACTGATTGGACAGAGTTGACTACGGTAAGAAATCAAACTCAAGCAATTAATACTGTTGTTTTAGGAAGAGGAGATGTAGAAGATAATGTTTATTATCCAGATCCTAGACCAGAAAATCCCAAAGAATTTAGAATTGATAATAATTATATTTTAGATCCTCAAGATACAAGCACAACTACTGATTTGAGATATGAAACTCGTATTCCTATTTACAATCAAGTTAATGGATTCTCATATATTCCTTTTTCTATGAGAACACAAAACATCGAAAATAAATTATCAGTAAAATTAGGGCAAAAAGTATCTTATGAAGATATTTATGATAACCAACTAGAAAGTTATGTTATGACTAAAAAAATAACATATTTAGGTGGAGATTTAGAAGAAGATAATAATTATGAAATTAATTTATCTGCTGAAGAAATCAAGGAAACTTCAACAGATTTTTCATATGCGTCAAATGTTCCAAATGATATCTTAATTGTTTCAAGAAAAGCTGATAAAAATTCTGGGCAAATAGAGGATTTAATCAGAAATGTTTCTACATTACAAGACGAAACAGGCAATATGTACACAAAAGAAGATGTTGATAGATTCTTTATTGATGCTAAAACGGGGGTAACCAACACATTTAGTACATCTGGTGGAAATAACATCTTTAGAAATACTGGTTTATGGTTTGAAACAGGAGATCAGTATAATCCATACGAATTTTGGAATGGAATAGTTGCATGGACAAAAGAAGAAAATGCCCAAAACATGAGAGCGTTATTGCTTCAAATTGCCACTGTATCACAAGAACAACAAGTTGCAAATGGAAAGTACACAGTAAGTTTCAAATATAAAAAATTAATTGAACTAGCAAATGTAAAATGTACTATTAACAATATTGAATACACACTAAGTGGTACAGACGAAACAGAATTTGAACAAACGATAGATGTTAATTCACAATACATAAATGTCCAATTTTCATCTGATATAACCGATTCATGTGAAATATACGATTTAATGGTCAACTCAGGTGAAGTCAAATTAGCATACACACAAAACCAAAATGAAACAACTACAGATACGGTAAATATTTCTAAAGGTATAACAATTACCGCTAGTGATATGGATGTTACATTTAAGGCTAATGCTGATGGAATTAGAACACTAGATAAAAATGGAACTAGAAAAACTCAATTTACTGATACAGGTATGATTACAACAGATGCAGAAATAGAAAATAAAGCCACAATAGTTTCACTCTTGCATAAAAGAGTTGGAAATCATGTTTGGGTTTCTAAAATTTAGTAGGAGGTACTTATGAAATTAGATATACAATTATTTGCAGCTTCAAAATCAACAAGTTTTAGTGAAAGCAATATTAGTACAGCAAATAATACGAGTTCATTAACAATCAACATATATTTTAGTGCTAATAATCAAACGACATGGTTTCAAAGTGCAACACTTTATTGTACTTGTAATGGTGTAACACAAAGTCAAACTGTAAGCCACTCAAGAGGCGGTTCGGTAAGTGCTAGTTTTACATTTAATAATATTGCTCATAATTCAGATGGTTCAAAATCTGTTTCATGGTCTTGGAGCTGTGCTACTGGAACAAGCGTTTTAGGAACAATAGGAGATAGTGGTAATCAACCATTAACAAAAATTGCTAGACAAGCAAACATAAAAAGTGCTCCAAATTTTAATGATGAAGAAAATCCAACTATAACATTTGAAAACAAAGGTGGGTTCCCAATTAATGCAAGAATGGAGTTCGCTGGTACAAGTATTAATAAACAAAACATTGCAAATACAGGGACTTATACTTTTAATCTTACAAATGAAGAAAGAACTTTATTAAGGCAAAAATGTACATCAACTTCAATGACTGTAAGATTTGTTATTGGGACTCGAATAAACAGTTCATCAGAAACACATTGGACTTGGTTAGATAGAACTATGACTATTATCAATGGCAATCCAGTATTTAGTAATTTTGAGGCGATGGACGTAAATCTTACAACAGTAGCATTAACAGATGATTCTACTGTTAATGTAAATGGATATTCAAACATAAGAGCAACCATTTCTACAGTAAATAAAGCAGTCGCACAAAAAGAAGCAACAATGGTTAAATACAGATTTGTTATTGGAGATAAAACGATAGATATTAATTACGATGATGAAGAATCGGTATCAGGAATTATCTATAATGCACCAAATGGGATTTACAATGTTTATGCGATTGATTCGAGAGGCAACTCTACATTAGTAACAAGATTAGCATCAAGTGAAATAGCATATGAACCAATTACTTTAGACAAAAGTAATTGTTCTGTAGAACGTAATGATAATAACTATGGAGATACAGCAATTCTTAAATTCGCTGGAAAGTTCTGGAAACAACGTTTTGGGGTAGGATATAACCTTTTTATGAATGCTGAATATCAATTCAAGAAAACATCAGATTCAGAGTGGATAAATGGAACAACTTATCTTTATCCAACAACGATAAATGATGATGGAACTTTTGAATTTGAAGGAGCAATAGCTAGTGATAATCAAGACACAAAATGGGATTTACAATCAGCATATGATGTGAAAATATCTGTATCTGATAGTTTATCTACAACAATATTTCAATTAACACCAATGACATCAGCAAGACCACATTTATGTTATGCAGACGATGGTATTGGAATTATGTGTGATTATGATGAAACATTAGGTGGTGCTTTACAAGTTGCAGGTGGTAAAGTTTTATCAGCACATACTCTTTTTGATGATTATTCTAATACAACAGATAGTATTACATTAAGTGATAGTTTAGAAAATTATGATTTTATGGAAATATATTTTAAGGAAAAGACAGTAGGTATCAACGGATATACAAAAGTTTATAATCCAAATGGAAAAGATGTTACTTTGTTTGTACAAAAAATGAATTCTGGTTCTGGTTACATGACACATTATCTTAGTAGATATCAATTAAGGACAACGACTATATCCTTGCTCATGAATGGTCATTATAACATAGTCAATAATACAGTAGCAGATTGTGGGACAAGTGGTTCAGGAGCAGAAATTTATATAACTAAAGTCATTGGATATAAATAGGAGGTGTAGAAAATGAAAGTAAAAGTAACAAGAAATAATGTAATAATAACAGAAATAAAATCACCAAATAGCGGATCATATAAAGAATCGAAAGTAGAGTTTGATTTGTCTTCTGATTATGACGGATTAGTAAATAAAGCAGTATTCTTTAGTGTAGATAATCAAACCAATCGTAAAATAATGAATATAAATGATGGTGTTTGTGATTATCCAGCAGAAGTGTTAAAAGATGCTGGAGATTACTTTATAGGTGTTTATGGATTTGAAGTAGAAAATGAAGAACTAAAACTAAGACTAAGTCCAGAACCTCAAAAATTCACAGTTAAAAACGGTTCGTACGTTGAAGGCATGGAAGATGGTTCAGAAATAACACCTAGCCAATTTGAACAATACTGTGCAGAAATGGAAAGACTTGCTAGAGAAGTAGAAGAGTCTCTTGAAGGAATAGATAATATT
>AUXO012321123.1_pt1 | contig 22247 bp, 42 predicted proteins | sample 768731 | NCBI WGS metagenome assembly AUXO01 (sample SAMN02715735, study PRJNA202380) | gut metagenome | biome: sheep rumen | host: Ovis aries | place: New Zealand: Palmerston North | reverse complement strand
GTCCGCAAATTGTTTCATTCCGGTTCCGGCCTCAGCCAATCCACCGGACATAGCCGTAACACCGGCCAACGATGCGATGACGGCTGCCATCGATGCCGCCATATCAAACAGATTTAATTTAGTGATACGTTCCAGACCTTTTGACAGCTCATTAAAGCCTTTACCGGCATTGAGAGCTGCCTCACCGATTGAATCGATGATATTGGCTAGAGAGTCCAATACACCACTAATGGCATTACCAATAGAGTCGATAATCTTGGACATACCGTCCGTTACGGATGTGACTACATCACTGATGGCCGTACCTAAAGATGTAACTACCTCAGAGATGCCTGAACAGGCTGTTTTGACCGCCGTACCGACAGATTCGAAAATGCCCGGCAATAAACTCAAGGCGCTAACGATACCGTTGACTACAATCTGTACGATCGGCGCTACCGAACTGATCACGTTAGCTACGCCATTAAGTACCATCTGCAGTCCCTCGCCCTGAGATCCAACTAAGGCAAGTGCAGCACCAAACATTAAGGCAGCTGCGCCAATAGCCAGCCAGGTCGTTGGAGGAATCATGGCCAATGCACTACCTAGACCTCTTAGGGCAATTGCAATACCCTCGCCAATACCTTTGGCAAGAGTAGCTAAGGCAGTACCTAAGGATTCGATGACAGGTGATAAGCCCTCTAGTACAGATTTGATAGCTGTACCAATGGACTCGATTACGGTACCAACACCCTCAAGGGCTGACTTGATACCCTCACCGATACCTTTAGCAGCATCGGCAATACTCGTACCGACTGATTTGACGATATCCGCTATACCGTTCATGGCCTCCCGGATACTTGATCCAGCCTTTTCAACGGTGTTGGCGATACCTTCCCATTTGGCTTTAATGGCGCTCGCGCCGCCATTGCCTCCACCTGTTTGTTCCGGTAGTTCAGGCGTTTCTTGTTTGCCAAAAATCTTTTTAAGCGTGTCTTTTAAGCCATTTCCCTCTTTGATAGAGTTCCAGAGCTTTTTGACATTACTGCAGAGCCCCTTAACACCATCAATGGCACCTTTAGCCGAATTACCAAAGCTCTTGACCTTGTCAATCGCAGGTTTGATCAGCTTGTAACCTACGTAAGCCTCAAACAGTTTTTCGATGACTCTGGTAAAGGTCTTGATCACCTCAGGATCAAGGCTGCTTATAAAATCTGCAATCTTACCAACCACCTCTGCTGCTTTTTTGCCTACGTTACCGATAAACGTAGCAAGATCTTCTAATGCCCCTGAGCTTGCTGCCGCGTCCACGACATGGTGTATAGCGTCTTCCACTTTTAAGAGGGCATCGATAGCCGTTTCAATAACGCCCGTCTCCTTAAAGGCATCCCAAGCGTCTAGTACAGCTTTTTTTACGTTTGCTATGGTATGCATAAAGTTGATACAAATATCATCAATTGTTTTTACGTTAAGGAATCTATTGACGATCCAAGCAACGTCGCTACCTACTTGCATAATTACACTGTGTAGACTACCAAATGCATAAGCTACAGTTTGCAGTACTTTTGATTGTGTGGCTACTCGAACAAAACGTTCAAATATGGGCGTGCATTTTGCTAAGGCATCCTGAGTACTTTTAATAGCACCGGAATACTTAAATCCTTTAAAAACGTCATTAACAAGTTTCCCTAAGACTTTAAAGGACTTTTCTATGGATTTTAATACCTCAGGTTTGAATACGTAGTCGATACCGTTAGATGACTCCATAAACGCGCCACGAACATCGTAGATAGCAGACTTGATATTATCGAGGACATCCACGATACCCCCAAAACCTTTGGAGTTAATGATGTTGTCCACTGCCCCAATGACAGCCATCTCAAAGTTTTCGACCGCCGACTTGATGTTAGTAAAGCCTGTCCGTATCGTCTTACTGGCGTCTTTGGCGGTCTCAGCAAATCCGCCTGTTTCGGTATCGCACTCGATCAGGGCTTTGTTAAAGTCGTCAAAGCTGATCTTGCCGTCTTTCATCGCGTCATACAGCTGTAAGGTATTTCCGCTTGCGATACCTAGCTTTTTAGCGACCTTAGTCAAAGCCGGTGACATGGTCTCCTGCAAAGTACGCCACGACTCTAAGTCCGGCTTACCGGTGGCAAGCATTTGCGAGTACTGTTGAGTCGCACGAGCCGCGTCCTCAGTGGATGCACTTGAGGATAACAAGGCATCGTTCAAGGCGATGGCCGTATCTGTGGCCATATTCATGTCGCCCGTAACACTGGTCATGACCTGCGCATTTTTAACAATGTCAGACAATGACGTAGGCAAGCCTTGTACCGCCGCATTTAGCTTGGATACGGCCGCCTGTGCATCCTCGGTACTAAAGCCTAAGCTTTTCATGACTTTAGGATAGGTGTGCAAGGTGTCAAATCGGGTAATGGCTCCATCTAGGGATGTGGTCAATGTGTTCATGGCCGCGCCTAGTGCTTTGGTTACCCCGACACCGGCTACGATCGACTTGACCCTGTCACCAAAGGTTTCGGCCACACCCATTGCACGTTTAAAGGTGGATGACATATTTTTATCGGTAGCGCTCAATATAGCGCTAATGCTAAATTTCTCAGCCATTGCCTTCACCTTCTTTCTTTTTACGTATTAAAAAGTCCCTCAACCTAGAGAGACCCTTGTTCGTTTCATTTTCAATTTTTGCGGTTGGATGCAAGACTTCCCGGACTGCCCGGTCGTAGTCAAAAAATTTGCTAAACCGGTCATAGACAGGACGTCTTCTCTTACCGCTTTTCTTTGTCGCCTGCACCTCGAAATTCTTAAAGGCCTGTAAGTGGATCAGATACGCGTCATCCACGGCTTTTAACTCAACTGCCTGCATCAGCAGGTTGTATTCCGGTATGGTCAGCTGATCCACCTCGTCGAGGCTTCTAAAGCCGAGGTATCTAAAGCAGTTCAAGGCGATCATCTTATACATTTCATCAAAATCTACTGTTCTGTTTTGTCCGTGCCCATCGTGCCCATCAGATTCGCCATCGCTTTTTTGGACACATTGGCTTTGGATAAAAAATCGATAACCGTTTTGAATAGCTCATCAATGTCAGTATCATCATCAACGATGTAGTCCTCAATATCTGCTCTTTTCAAACGAGGTGTCTGTCCCTTGTTAAGCATGTCGATAACATCAGCCAAAGCCTCTACATCGCCGTCGATCAAGTTGGCAAAATAGATGGTCATACCGACTTTCTTTTCCTGTTTGATATCGTCAATTTGGACTTTGGCTTTGCTGTTGATCTCTCGTAAAAAGCCAAATCCGGCAACCAGTTTATAGACCTCACCATTGATGGTTAATTCAATTGCTTTCATGTTCGTTTCTCCTTACATACAAAAATTTTGGGAGCCCCGTTAAGGGCTCCCGTTTGATTCTTTCTATTAAGCTCCTGCCTGTGTCGTATCTTTAAATACAACGTCAGCAGCTTCTTCCTGTTCTGCCGACAGGGTAGCGTATCCGTCGGCTCCCTTGCCGTTGGCGCCATAAGTCAAAGAGACTTCGACCATATCTTCGGCACTGGAAGAGTAAGTGATCTCTGTGATATAACCCTGGTAGTATTTTGCTTTATACTTACCTTCATTATCAGAGGTACCGGGTTCAGCTCGATTGACTTCCCAGCACTCTACCAGCTCATCATCATCCATTGCTTTTTCCAGTTCGGCCAGGATCGTATCCCCTTTAGATAGAATAGACGTGGATGTGATTTCCTCTTCGGCGACTCCCGGCGTACGGATAGATCCGGATTTCGTAGCTGTCGAATCGGCATCCTTGGATTTGGTGCGCTCGTTTTCTGTCGCGAACATCAGCAAAGTAGCTGCATTGGATGAGGCTTTGCTCAGCACTCTAAACAAATATACTAACTGCTTACCCTGTACGGCCTCTGCAAACTGCTGCAACTGGAAAGGACGTAATTTCAGGGCGTGCAAATCTAATTTTTTGTACATGTTTTAGACCTCCTTTTGTCCTGTCATTTTGTACGTAAAATCGATGACTCCATGCAGTAATGGGGTATCAGTCGTGTCATCGTTTAAGATCCGTTGACTGGAAGTAGTCAACATCCAACTGTAGGATTTGGTGCCTGTGATTTTAAACGCCACTCTTTTGATATCGAGTAGCATCTTGGACACCGTACCCCTCTGTCGGACATTGTTATGCCAGACGTGGATCGTTTGTGTGACGTCGGCCAATACCGCATTTTTGATACCTAAGTCATCGGTCATTTGGCTGTCTGCCAAATATACAAAAGGGTATGGCGTATCTTTCGGCGGTAGCATACCGTCATAAACGTCATACCCTAGTTTTTTTAGCTCGACCAATAAGGTCGTAAATAACTCCTGTTGTGGGTCCATCTAGTACCACCTCACTTTGTGAGCCTTTTAAGATCTCTCTTAAAATCCTTTTTCTGCGCCTCAAAAGCCGGTTTTACAAATGGCTGCGACTCCATAAATCGCGTACCAAATTCCAAGTACGGAGAGTAATGCGTCGTAGGCCCTGCCTCGTATCCAAAGCCGCCCTGTATCTTCTCACCGTGGATACTTCTACGAGTTTCACCGGTCGGTTTGACAAAGGTTTTTCCTTTCCCTTTTCTCCATTCGTAGTGCCCGTGGAAATCAGCATTTTGGACCATTTTTTGCTGCATTTGTGATCCGTGCTTACTCACCACAGACTTTACATCACTGAGAGAGGCATTTTTCTTGAGTCGTCTTTCAAGGCTTTTAAGTCCTTTAACCTTTACACTGATTGCCATCATTGCACCTCCGACACGATAAACGACTGTTTGACTCGTAATCGTCTTGTACGATCCACACGATAGACCTTGTCGCCAACACGGATATTGTCAAAGATCTGGTCATAGTGGTTTTGAATCGTCAAGGTCAGGGAGCCTTGTCGGATATCGCCATAAACAAGCTTCATGGTTTCGGTCTGTGTATCCATAACAGAGGCCATGACCATTGTTTCGGTTATGGAGTCATCTCCGTAATTCCCAGTTGACTCATCATAGTCGCCCGGTATTACGGCTCTAAAAAAGATAGGCTTGTCATATCTCATAAAAATCGTATCCTACCCTTTGACTCATTAGCCTGTTTATCTCGCCATGCCTGGATGTCGTCAGCGAAATCAGCAAAATCATTGTCCTTAAAAGACCATGACTCTCCCTCTACGGAGTGTGAGGTAGCGCCCTCTGAGCCGATACGGTTGTACCGTCTGACGGCAATCTCGACCTCGATATACTCTAACTCTTGTGGCACAACATCAACGCCCAAGAGAGCCTTTAAACGGCTCTCTGTAAGTGCAATGATCGTACTCAACTGAGTGGAGTCCTCGGTCAGTCCAAGCATGGATTTAATATCGTCAATTACCGCCATACGATATCACTCCTTACTCGGCAAACGTGGCTTTGGCAAAGTTAAAGGTTACAACAGACTCACCATCAACGATGACCTCAAAGGTGTCGGTTTTAGTAACTCTAAAGACGTTCATGGCTTCCCATGCGATGTCTTTTTTCGATTCCTCACCATTTTTCTTAAAGGTCATTTTAGTACCGGTCTTCGTGAGTTTGAATGGGAAGAAATAGCCTTCCTGTTCGGCCGGTACGGCATCGTTGAACTGCGTATAATCGGTAACATGCTTTAAGGTACCGGTTACCGTACCATCAGCAAGCACCTTAACATCTTCCCCGATCAGCGAGCTTACTCGCTTGCCATATAGGGTCTGACCCTGAGTCGGGATCGTTAATACGTCAGACCCAATTATTCCCCCGAGATTGTACCTACGATAACGCCATCCAGTAATTCTGGGAAAAATACAACACCGGTCATGGCCAATGTCTCAACAGTGGCATTAGAACCTACTACATAGTGCGTCATGCCGACCATGCCAGTAGAATCACCGGTCAAATTGAAAGACTGTGCAACATCACCGGAAGATGCAGGTACGTAAGCACCGTTTAAGTTCTCTTTTGCGGTTGCGATCAGTTTACCTTTTGCTAAAGATGGAGTAACGACTACAGTACCCAATCCTAAGAAGTCCTCAATATAGGACATACCGAAAGCAGTCTGCAAAGTGATTGGCGCTGTACCTAAGTAATCAGCTACATCGTCACTGGATACGAAATAAATCGGTGTAGCGTCCTGATCTACATAGAATTTTTTCAAGGCTCCCCAGGCAGCACTTAATGTAGTCTGCAAGTTAGTACCAGATGCCGTACCTGTACCCGTAGCTAACAGATCGTAGAAGTCTTTCTTGATTCCGCCCTGGATACCGGACAACAGTTTTTCATCCGTTTTGTTAACTGCCAAGGAACGACCAGAACGCTGAATAGCCTCGGCAGTTGTGGCCTTACGGAACTTCTTCAAGGTCAGATCAATAGTTTTAGCAACTTTCTGATTGATCTTAGTCAGGTTGATCGTTTCACCTTCAGCGACCTGTGCAGGAGTACTTTCCTGAGTCATCTTGTAGATCTTGATAGACGTACCATTGGCCATTGGAATCATTTCTGTGATTCCTAAGACTTGCTGCAACTCCGTGATATTGGACGCCAGACGGCTCGCAAAGTCGATCGAAATAGCTGGTTCCAAGTCTGTGGTAACGATAGTACCGGTTGGCGCAGCAAAACGCTGCAAGTTAAATTTTCGTAATTGTCTCTTTAAATAACGCATTATCTTGTCCTCCTTATTTCTGCGTATTGAATAGATCCATATTTTCGTTAATCAAGCGTTGACGTTCACGTCTGTCCTTGACGGCAAGGATTTCTTCTTTCGTGATTTTTTTGTTTGTGCTTCCAGCAGTTGGAGCTTTACCCTTCAAGCGTTCAGCTACAGCGTCCTGTACCGCTTTTTCAAAAGCAGCTGCAAAGGAATCCACTGCACTTTTAGTAGCCTCTGCATCGGTACTGATTAGATTCTTGATCAGATCATCACTAACATTGATGTGTCTGTCGGCTAATAAGCCCCTTGCAGTTTTAGCCATCTCACCAAGCGCTCTCTCATTTTTAAGGGCGGCGAGTTCTTTCTGCATTTCCTTAAATTCATGAGCTCGTTTTTCCTCGTCAGACATAGTCTGCAGACGTGCGGCCTCGCTTTTTTCCTTTTCCTCTTTGTCACGCTTTTTGTTGACCTCAGCGGCTTTGCGTCGCAAGGCCCTCTGCATGTCTTCCTCTGTGTATTTTGGAGTTTTGCTATCATCCTGTGGCTCATTTTGACCGTTGTCCTGATTGTCATCGGCTGGGTCATTTCCTGTATTAGGATCTCCACCATCTCCACCGTCATCGGCAAAACGCTGCAGATCAAAAGGTCTGCGCAAAGCGAAATTGTAAAATTTGATTCTATTCGTTTTAGTCATGGTTTTTCCTCCTTGTTTATGGTCGTGAATAGATGCGACACAGGCTTGATATTAAGGACCTCAAGCTTAAGGTCACCACGTAGCTTTTATAGCCTTCCACGTCTAGGCATAAAAAAAGACCCGGCTACATATCGCTCAGGTCATGTTTTATAAACTTAGGCAGTTTCCTGTGAGGTGGATCTTTCACCCTGATCAACTCCTTTTTCTGCTTACCGCAAAAAATGCAGGTACATACTCTTACTTCCGTCCTGCATTGATTGTTCTTGTCAAAAAATATTCTTTGGACATTTTCGGTCCATCTATGATTGCACATTCTTCAAATCCTTTGAAATTTAATTAAATTTCTTACCAGTCCGACACCGACACATAGTCCGGATATTGAGCTTCCACGCCTCTCACACCGATCCGAAAAATATCGATTGAGCTACCGGCCCACTCATCAACACGTTTGATCCTGGCTTTCGATGGATTCTCGTACTCGTACACTTCTGACGAGGACAATTGTAGGGCGCTCATCAATGTGTCAAACAAAGTGGATATGGCGCTGCAGACAATGTCCTTGCCAGGCTCAGCATATTGTGCATGGCCGTCAATCGTGATCTCACAATCCTCGTCTGTCTGATGGATGCTAATATGGATCATGACCCATCACCTCCATTCGGGCATAAAAAAAGCCACCTCAATGGGTGGTATGAAAATTACATCTCTGGCCAGTCTGTTAACTTATCAGATTCTTTTTTTAATCTCTCGTATTCCTTATCGAGTTCTTCCGACGAAAGGCCAGTAAACACGAGTCCATCATAGTATCCTAATTCTTTATCTCTTCCCATGTTATTCCGTACTCCTTTCTAAACTCGTTTAAAGCTTTTATATGTGCTTCCTCTTTAGATAAATTGTACTCTTTCCCTTGATATTTTTCAATTCTGTTATCTAATAAAGAAGCTAAAAAAGGTCTATTTCCGCTAGAATACTTAAATACTCTTCCATCGTGGGTTACTACCACACCAAATTTATAATTTCTGTACCCCGCTGCAGCAAAATCCGATCCCGTTGGAAGAATATTAGTTGGATGATTGTGAATTCCTATAAGTCTCGTTTTATTTTTAAGTAAGCTTTCAATTTCTTCTCTTTTTACATTGACTTCAAGTACGTTTTTTGAAGAGATTTTTCTTAGAAGTAATTTTCCTGTTTTTGCATCCACAATATATAAGTCTTCCCCATCCGTTCCATTTCTGTGAACTAATGAAGCTGTGGCGTATTGGCGAATAGCATCATTAACTTTAGAATTATCCGTTATCTGATTAAATTTACGTCGATACGAAGATGATCTAATATAATCAAGATCAACACTATTAGTACCCGTTCTATACGAATTTCCTTTTTCGCTGACTGCACTCTTTCGCCATTCCTCAAACGTCAACCCATGCTCATCGATACCATTCAGCCAATTGTCAAAGTCTGTCGTATCCTCATAGGGCGCTGTACTGCACATACAGTTTGGATGCATGGGAGGCATGTTTAGCCCCGGTTCCGCATCCTCCACATCGAACACATCGCCGTTGATGGCTGCGCATATCTCACAGGCTGATCCGAGCGCCATAAACTTGTACTGGGTGAATCCATTACGCTTATAGCTTTGCATCTGCGCCTCTGTCTGCACCCTTGCTAACTCTGTCCGCAGTAAGCGCTCTGCCTGGTACCTCGATACATCAAAGATCTTACGCAACTCTGGGATAAAATCACGAGGATTCCGGCCCTGAATCAATGCATTTTTTAAGATGCTGTCAAGGTTATTACGCAAAGCCGACTGATTGACCCAAATGCGGTCTGAAAAAGTAGCGTTATGGAAAGAGGCATTGATCAAAGCGTTGGCAAACTCCTTATTGTTGACTAGCGACTGCCCTAAGATTCCTGCCTGTCGTTCAATCTCTTCAAGCGTTCGTCCTCTCAATTCCTCTTTCATAAACTTGTCGATTTCATCCGCTGTGGAACACAGCTCAAGACCGATCTGCGCTTTTAAAAGTTCGAGCCTGTTGGCTTTCATCGTCATGTTGTACAGACGCATTTCTTCGTTGGCCTTTTGGGAAAAGTCTTTGTCTTTGACGTATTTCTTGGCTTTTTCTGCAAACGCTTCGATATCCAGCTTGTCCGCCTTTTTCATGGCCTCGGCATAAGTCATGCCTGTCTTTTGAGCATACTGGTTATAAAAGGCTCGTATTTGAGAGGATACATCTGCAAGGGTACGTTTATAAATACTCTCAAGGTGTTTCCGATACTCCTTGAGGTCTTTTATATCCTGTTTGCGTTGCTCTTCTTCCCTTTTGCGCCAGTAGTCCTCACTATTCAGCGACATCCTCGATTACCTCATCCCCATTGGTTTCTGGCTCTTGAGTTGCAAAGATCTGATCCAATGCCGGCGGTGCTGACTGCTCCGCCTCAGACTCGATCTTGTCCATTTCTGCCTTCACGTCATTCACAATCGACAATACGCTTAACTGTGTCTCTTGACTGACAATACCGCTCAACTGCTGGGCTATTTGTGCTTCTTCTTGTAGATTGGCCGGGAAGTTTTGCGTGAATTTGTATTCGACTTTTAACCAGTCATCGGCTGCCATGTTGTTAATGGCGTTGCTAAAGATGACCTTGTATCGGCGGTTCATCCCTGATACAAACTTACGTTCTTTCGTTTTGGCCAAGTTGGACATGGACAGTAATTTGTACTTGAGAGCAATACCGCTTGACGTACCAAAGTTTTCATCGTTGATATTAGCGACCATCGAATTTTGGAAAATCAGTCTTTCCAAGCGGTTGATCAAGTTTTCTTGCGTTGTATCTGCATTCGGCTTGTCCAAAAAGTCCACCTCTACACCGGACAGATCGTCTTTTTCCAGATTGATGATGCGATGATCTCGCACGCTTTTCAATTCTTCCTCGCTCAGCTTTGGCCCCAAGATCTTAAGATAGGCATCGGCAAAGTAATCCACATCGTTAGCCTTTTCCGATATAGCCTTGTTATAGGCATTGATCATCGAATAGCACGGCTCAAAAATTGACATACGCTCTTCGTTCTCGATAAACTCCGTCGCCGGAATGTCACTGAAACCGTGATCTTTTTCTTCGGTAAAATGGAGATTTCCTTTATCCGTAAAAAAGTAGATTTTCGAGGCATCTCTGACCTCACCGTGGGTAAATCCCTCAGAATCCACTTTATAGCTGACAAAGTATCGAGGATTCTGTTGCACGGTCTCATCGTAAACCATAAACCCCTCTAACGGGTTTAGATACATAATGGCGACCTGACTACTCTCATCGTTGTAGTACACCTCGTAGCCCTTACCGTAGATACTACAGATTCTTGCCAGCTCGGCGTTGTTATCGTCCTGGTCATTGTACTGATCCAGCAAGTTTAGGTACTCGGCCACTCGCTCATCCTGCGAATTGACCTTGATCGGTATACCAATAAAAAAACCGATCATGGTGTCAACAATGTACTTGGCAAAGTTGACCACGATTCGGTTATCGGGTTTGTATTTTTCTTTGTCTGCCTGATGCAAAATCGGATAGTCCCCGATGTACGCTTTTCGCAGCGTTTCATATCGCGTGACGCACAGCTTTTTGTGTTCAGCAATCAGATCTTGCAGCACTGCTATGCTCATCTCTTTGTCATCCGGTAAGGTAATGAGCTCATCCGGTTGGATGTAGCTATTGAGCTTGTCCATACTAGATACCTCCTGTCAATATATTCAGCCTTGCCTTAGGCTTTCTTTCTTCTTCGATCGAGTATCGCAGCATGGCCATTGCGTCATCAAAAAAGTTGACAGGCTCATCCAAATACTCGTTAGTTTTGTCATTCTTTTTCCACTTCCACTGCTGGATCTCCTTGATCGTATTTATGCAGCTTGGGTGGATATGGATTTTATGTAATTTAAGGTAGTCGATTTGCGCCCTTACACTGTTTGGCTCCTTTTTGACACCTTTGGCTTTGTATCCAGCTTTACGCCACATTTTAATGCGGTCGGGCTCTGCTGAGTCACACCACATCGTCAAAGACTTGTTAAAGCCTCTCTTGTTAGCCAGGTCAATCAACTCACCTGTATCTTTTTCAAACTCATAGATTTCTCGGCACAGGTAAAGCTCACCGTCCTTAAATCCAACCTCACCGATACAGTCGGCATGGTTATACCCAAAGTCCTGCGAATTGACCATATAGTCAAAACGCTCCGGCGAGGTGTCAAATTCCTCAATCACGTAATTGGTCAAGATCAATCCTCCAACCTCTCCCCACTCGCCAAGTCCGTAAATGCGGTAACCATCCGGATCAACCTCTTTACGTCTTTCCATGCGTCGGTAATACGCCTCGTCAATAAAGCGGTTGTCCTTATAGGTCGAGTGATGCGTAAAGACATCCGGATCGGCACGATCGAAAAAGTGCTTTTTGATCCAGTGGCTCGAACTAACCGGGTTAAAGGTCAACCGTATTTGGTAAAACTGCCCTTCCGGCAACTCACCACGTAGACGGTCATCGATAATCTCAAAGTCGCTTTGCGTTAGCTCTGTGGCTTCCTCGATCCACACATCGGTAAGCTTGCCTCGCTTTACGGCGATGGACTTTAGCTTTTCTCGTTGCTTTTCATCGTTCACTCCACGGAAAAAGATCTGGTTGTGGTTAGCGATACACTCCAAGCGCATATCGCTCGAATTGATGTACCAGTACTTTTTGTAGCTCTCTCCAAACATACGAAAAATAGCACCCTGTAATTCGGCAAAGGTGCTGTCTCGATTGGTAACGTCCGATTTTCGGACGCACAGCAAATTACGACCTGGATCGGACATCAGACGTAGGATGTAGTGCTGGGCGGTGTCAACGGACTTGCCAGAACCGGCTAGGCTGAACCTTTCATCACAATATATCTTTTTCGTGATTTATCAGGTTCACGAAATATTCGATTAGCTTGCAAAATAAGGTTCATACGGCATCACCACCTCTCACGACGGCTTTGATAGAGTATCCAAATCTGTTGGTTTTAAATTTATTTAGTCTTATATTTCTTACAGTTTTTTCGTTTATCCCTAACGCTTTTGCAGCAGATTCATATCCTTTAAATACCCCAACTAAAGTCCCACTTTTATCTTTTACTTCGAGCGTTAAAGCAACTTTATTAGCGCCGATTTTTGAATTATTTTTGACTTGCTTTCTAAAATCCGGATTATTATCGTAGCAGTGTTTTGTATTCCCACTAATCGTTGTCCATTCTAAATTTCTTGCGTCATTGTTTGCCTTATTGGAATCGAGATGATTCACGATATTACACCCTTCTGGTTTTTGGCAAAAATAAAGAGCCACCAATCGGTGAACTCTTTCTGTTACTATTTTCTTATTCGGCTTTATCAAGTTTACTTGCAGATAACCTGTCTTCTTCTTTTGTGGCTTCATAAATTTCTGTGTGGCCGTATTCCAAATTCGCCCCCTGTCACTAATTTGGTATCGGCCACCATACCCTTTTAGTTCTTTCCAAACTTCATTTTCAAACTCCATTGAAAATTACCTCCTTTTAATCGTCAGATCCATAGTCCACCTTGATATTCAGTGTCATATCGCCGTCTATGGCCAAGCCATCTTTAAACATCCCATATCTTTTTCCTAGCAGTTCCGCCGCTCGGATACGGTCTTTTTCTTCCGGATGTTTTTCCACAACAACCTGGTACCCATCGCCATTGAGTTTTAACACCTCAGATTTCGACTTACCACGCACCACGGAAGTGAGGTACTCCTCGATCTCCTTGATGTCAGCTGTATTCTTATCGTGTATCTCAGCTTGCTTTTGTTGGATATACTCTCTGACATCCGGCCTTTTTAACAGCTTGGATGCGTTGGATCTAGCCGTCATATCTGCCTTGCATGTCTTGTAAACACGTTTATAAGCAGCGCTTGCGTTAAGCTCTTTATCCTTAAGATATTCCTCGCAGAACAGCATCATCTTTTCGGTCATAGGCTACCTCCTTTCCGTCATGCCTGGTGCTGACCCAATGCTAAAGTTAGGAGAGATAGAAAGAAAGCATGGTCAGCTGTTGGCATCAAAAAAGGCCGACTAATAAGCCGGCCAATTTTTTAAAGTGTGTCGAATAGAGATTCTGCGATGATTAGGTAAGTTCTTTAACTGATTACGCCAATAATTATACAAAGAACGGTCTTTATATCATCTACGTCTTTTTATCTTACTTTTCGACACTATCACTTTAACACACTTGACAGCGTAGTTTACTACGCAGTTACGCAGTGATGCGTTTGATCAAAACAATCATGCTTTGATACGGATTCTCGTAGTGGTGATCAATGGACAGGCGCTTGTACGATACTCCCCGGAAAAAGGCATCGGAAAAGTCCAGCTCTTGCCGTGTGCAGACAAGTTTGAGTTTGGTGTAGTAGTCATCGGCCTCTTTCCGACGATCCACAAACTTATCTCGCTCTTTTATAAGTTCCGCCTCGTCTGTCATCAATCCAAGCACCAGTGATGACTTATCTGCGTGGCTCTGGACTTTTGGTAAGTCGCCATGCCCCTGAGGGCAAGAGGGCTCCGATATGGTCCGGATCTCCTCATGCACTCTCTTGAGATCAAGGTCAATACCCTGGATGATCTTTTGATACCTCCGCAGAGACTTGATCTCGTGGAGTATGTACTTTGCTTTATCGTCTGTCATTGGTTACCTCCTACGACGGCGGTCTTTTCTTTCTCTGTATCCTCTAACGTTACTTATGGTTTCCTGTAGATTTCGGATCGTAGTTTGTTGTCCGAAATACGCTCTCTCCAACTGCTCATGTTGCTCAATGAGTTGGTAATGCTCATCGACTAGTTGCCTCAAGTCCTCCGCCTGGTTTTTGACATAAGAGGATTTACGACTATTGCGCTCTAACAGCTCGATGCAGTCCAGGTAATGGCCTTTATTCATTCCGACGGCCTCCTTTTGTGATCGTTTGGATCAGTGTTTGCATAATCACTATGATCACAAACGCTAAAAACAGTATTACGGCTATCAAGCCAAGACCTTTAATGGTCTCAATCAGCATGTCAATCATTGTTTAACCACCCCATACTCTTTGCAGTAAAATAAATAGCCTCGATTTCTTTTGCGCTCAATACCACGCTGTTAGAGCTCTCATCGGTAACAGCGACCTGTCGGCCCTGCATGTCAAAGGTAATGGTTTGATGACCAATAGCCTTAAAGTAGTTTTTGACCACACCAACAATCTTGTTGCTCTTGTATCCCAGTTTGTGCCAGAGGACGGCAGGATTGTATTTCCCGCCGCTCATTTTTGGTCACCTCCGGCACTGCTGCCATAAGCATTTGCGATTGCTGTCATAGTTTCCGCCCACTGAGCTAATAAACTTTTCATCCCGCTATTATCGATCAGCTGAAATCTGGCGTCATCAAACATCCTGTGCAGCTTGTTGCCCGATATAAACCTTTTAGCAATAGCAATTGCCACACCTTTTTCCGGATCAAACGGCTCATCTGTGTTACATTTTGCGACGGTCTTGGTACCGTCACTCCAAAGGATCACTGTCGCCGGTCCGTTTACGATCAATTTTCGTGGCTTCAGCAATGAAAACGGAAGCCCTGTCTGTTTGTCGATAAAACTTATTTCTATTTGTCCCATTTTTATTCCTCCTCTTTTATGCCGCCGGCATCATGGCGCTTTGATCGCCATATGCAAATTTAATAGTTAAGTCCTGGATCAACCGCTCCACACCTTTATTGTCCAAGTATCCATTGGTAAATACCTCAGTGTAGCTATTGCCATCAAACGAGTTTTTGACAAAGCGAGCCTCAAATGGATGCGCCTTATCACCTCTTGTGAGAATCTTTGATCCTTTGGCCTTGTACCATACGATCAGCTCGTAAGGTCCGTGGATCTTAAACCGCCACGAGGCCAGTACCGTATCACCAAAGTTACGGCAAGACTGGCTGATTGGCTTAAAGCCGACGTCTAGCTTAGGCTCCATAACCCTGCACCTCCTCATCCAGCTCGTTTAGCAGATCCAGTACAAGGTCCAACGCAGTATCGTTATTACAGATATGCTCGTTGACAACATGCCGTGTGTAGCTCTTGAGGGCTGTTGACGGGTCGGTATGATAGCCGACGAGTGTTACTACCTCTCTATCGGTGTTTGCCTCGTCATCGTGCCTTACGGCCCTCTTACAGAGTTTTAGACAGTTGCCATCACTGTCGATAAAGTAATTGTGTTTAAGATTTAACATTTTAGCATCCTTTCTTTTGATCCTCGCACCCAGTAAGGGCCGACTCGCGTATGCGCGTATCGTTGGTACTTGTGGGTTTGGCCGTAAATTTAAGTAAATAGAAGGAGGTTACTGAAATCACGCAAGCCGGTCCTTACCAGGTACGAGGTTAGTGCTATTTAATCGGTGGAGCTAAACCACCACAAACAAGTATTAAAAAGATCTGCAAGATCCATAACGCCAAGATAAACAATATGTCTTCTTTCGTCATTCGACGACCTCGCAATTTTCTATGATTTCTTCAATTGTTAAATTGTAATCAACACCTTGGAAATGCCCTTTATACTGCATTTCTTTCAAAATGTAATGATCCACAAATTCGCCATCATCTTTTGTTTCTTGATAGCATTTCAATAAATCATATTCAATGTTGGTAAAAATGTAGTTATAGCTTCCACCACTCATTCAAACGCTCTCCATACTTCTTTTTGTTCATTAAAAGTCCAATGGTCGGGTCTATCACAGTTAATCCAACAAAGTTTTTCTTCTTCGTTGTAAAAAGGGCAAGAATCGCAAACAAAACCATTTTCATTGCACGTATCTTTGATAATGTGTAATGCTGTGATTATTTCTTCTCTTGTATGTTTCATAAGTCCTCCTAAAACGGCAAATCATCCGTTCCAGAATCATCAAATGGATCTTTACTTTCTGCCATTTCTGTTAAACTTCCTGCATACTGTGGCTGCTGATTTTGCACTGTATTGGTCGTTTGTGGCATTCCATAAGCATTTATATCTGTTGGTGATGTTTGCGCTTGTGCGTTATCATTTCGGCTTCCTAACAAGTCAATTCGATCTGCGATAACTTTTGTCATCCATACCGTATCACCATTCTTTTCATAGGTACTGACATCGATTCGTCCTTCTACACCAATCTTCGATCCTTTAGAACAGTATTGATCAATGATTTCTGCTGTCTTCCCCCATGCCTGGCAGTTAACAAAATCAGAATGATCTCTGTCAAACGGTCTTGCAACAGCTAACGTAAAGCTGCAAACCATTTTTCCATTCGCCGTCATTCTGAGATCTGGATCTTTTATCATATTTCCAATCAAACAGACTTTATTCATGTTTAACTACCTCCATGTCCTTTTGTTTTCTTTCCCGTAGCATGATGCCAAGGTTTGTTATTTCCAATCATCAAAGCGTGAATAGTTTTTGATGATGGCATTTGTAACAAATTCGTTACATTTTTATCATTCAAATACAATGCCATATATACAACAGCCATTCGGCTTTCTTCTGATCCATTATATTTTCCTAAAATTACTGTTGCTTTATCTTTCGTGTTAGCTAATAAAGCAATTACATCGTTGCCGACACTGTAGATGTCTGCTACATGATCTACATTTACGATGCAATCGTTGTTTTGGCTTTCAATCCACATGCTTCCATTTCCTCATCCATTTCATAGGCAAAGACTTTGTACAAACGCTTCATAAGCTTAACCTTGCCTTTTCTAAACTTGCATAACTCTGATTTAAAGACGTCATTTGACATTCCAATGTATTCCGTAACTTCTTTTCTATTTCCCACCATGACCGGCATATCATTTGCATCATACAGTGCATAAAATGTGTTCTTACTGATCCGATTCTTCACTCTTCCACCTCGTATCCACATTCGCTGCACACTGTGATATATTCCGGCGGTTCTCCGTTAGGCAATGGTACCTGATTATTAACAAGCTGGCCACCGCAGTGTGGGCATACATTTTCATCGATCAGCTTTCCCCTCAGCTGATTCTGCATATCGATCAATCGGTTGCGTATCTGCTTATCAGATAGATCCTGATCGATGATCTCACCAAGTTCTTTGTAAAGTTCAAATGTATCATCCATTTTGTTTCTCCTTCAGCATCTCATCCTGCATCTGCTTAATGCTTTCCAAAAGTTCGGGAGTAGGTTCTGTCTGTTTGGTGTCTCCATACCAACTAGGTACTTCTTCAATACCAGTTAAAGGCTTAGAATTCTCTTCTTTGGATCTCTGCTCTCTAACTAGCCAACCTGTAATGAATCGTGTAATGCTTTTAACGTTTTTACGCTTTTTAGGATTTCCTTCAAGCCATAACTTCATTTTGTTTAGCTCAGATTTCACATCAACCAATGGTACTGACTGTTGCCAACCCTGTATTTGCTCATTCGTTACTGAGTAATACTCTCCTGTATCCAGTACCAGTTTGATTTCTTCTTCGCTAGAAGTATTTTCATTTTCATTTACATTATCATTATCATTAACATTTTCATTTACATTTTCATTTACATTTTCATTAGGGGTTTTATCTAAAAACCCTATGGGGTTTTCTTCATTATCCCCGCACTGTTTATTTTTTTTAGGTCTGCCACCTTTTTTTCCATGTTCTGCGCCTTTCAATCCGTCTTGATATCTTTTATTGTTGGCATCTAGTTGTGGCCTTGCCATGCTAAACATTCCTAACGGGTATCCTTTCAATTTAGGCTCTATATTATCTAGAGCATATTCGAAAATAGCTTCATATAATTTAAGCCTGTCGCTATCTTTAAGAACTTTTGCGCCTTCATAAAATGAGCGGTAAAATATAAAATTGTCTCTCATTTTACAAACTCAACTCCTTTATTTGTACCTCCACTCTAGGAATATCCGAGAAGTACTTTTCCACTTTCAAATTTACGATGTTCTTGTCATCGTCATAAGCGATGTTATTCAACGCATCTAAAATGATCTTTGCGACATTGTCGCAGTCTGGTTTCTTGGTAGGTCTTATCGTTCCATTTAACATAGCTGTCAGCTTCTTTTTTGATGTCTTTGGCGGTTTACAATAGGCTTTGATTTCTGCTGACAGTGATCCTTCCAGAAGGTCTTGTCCTAAATATTTTTCCTGATAGACGACCTTGACTAGATTCTCATAGTTGGTAGTTTTTGCAGGTGTATATGTCCTTCCCGCTCGGGTGAACCGTGGCCTTTGTTTGGCCATCGGTTCTCCGGGGATCACAAATTCTCGAATCACTTGATCTCACCTGTTACAGGATCTTCTACATGTTCTTCATATTCTACGTCCATAAATTCGTCATGAACCTCAGACATGTCTTTCGAGATCGTCGTTTTGATTGATTCATCTTCCGATACCTGACGTACAAATTCCGTCTTTAACGGTGCATATTTCAATGCTTTTTTAAGCACTGTCTTTTTAGCCATCTCCTCAAAATTTGTCTGCCACGGTCCATTGTTGAATGTCTTGGAGTATTTCTTTCCATGTGCCTTTACATCATCGATGGACATGACCTGGAAGTTATAGCCACCATTTACAAGTTTTACTACGGCATAGAAATAGATTGGATTCCCACGATCTTTCATGGCCGGTACATGTTTTAGCTTTGGATCTAGACCAAGTTCATATTCAAATTCATCGTTTTCATATACGGTCTGAGCATCTATCATCTTGACTTCTCCAGAACGATAGGCAAGATCTAACAGACCTTTATAACCGATCTGGAATTGACATTGGTTTCCATAAGGAATCAAATAAGCCTGTCCTAACGGCGTATTTGGTTCAAGCCCTAACTGTGCAGCGTTCATCATGGCTCCTAAGAAGCTCTGAGGTGTACAAGCTCCCAATTTAGGTGTATTGGATACCGCACTCAATGCAATACGTGTAAAGCGTTCCGGTGTCATTACAGAAGGCAATGCTTTGGCAATCTCTCCTTCATAGACTTTGATATAGTCCTTGATGGAATGAACTCCACCATCTTTTTTTACAGTTGCTTTCTTCTGCGTAGCTTTTGTAATGGCTCCTGTTTGATTTACTGTTGTTTCCATAATTAACTAATCTCCTTTACTTCGAATCTTCTAAAGTTTATTTTTTTCAAATATTGATCATATATCTCCGGTTTTTCTTCCTTCAGTCGTTTTCCATCAAAACGTTCTGATTCGATCTGTTTCCAACTCATCTGATATCGGTCTGAACGTCCAAATGTACAGTTCCCAAGATCCGCTTTGAACGTGTTCTCATATTCTTTTTTCTTCTTTTCAAGATCCTTTATTCGTGCCTTGATATCCATATACAAACTGATCTCATTTTCCTGTCCACAAAGATCCAGTGTTTCGCCATCATCTTTTGGATATAGTTTTTCCAATGTGATGGATGTAGAATCTGAATCATCCACAATCGGTTCTTCATTATTGGTGACCATTTCCCAAAAGTCCGATTCGGCTGCGATCAGATTTTGGATTTCTTCTTCGTTTCTTTCGATCGAATACCAGTAGAATCCTTTATTGAGAATCAATACTGCAATGTACCACCTGGATGCTCCTGTGACCGCCATATAATGCATGCACTGCGCATAATAGGATGCCGGTATATCTCCTTTGTCATACTTTGTTTTCGTCAATACGGATGTTGTCTTGCACTCCAATCCGGCATCTTCTCCAATAACCAAACGGTCAACGTTTGCCAGCATGAATGGATATTCCTTTGACTGATAACTGAATCCGCTTTTTCGAACTTTTTTTCCAGTTTCTTCTTCAAATCGTTTTGCCACATAATCTTCCAGATCACGGCCCTGCCGCATAGCTTCATTGTCCGGTACATAGCTTGATATTCTTCCAGTTTTCTCAGCCCATAATGTATAAGCCGATTTATATGGATTTAATCCAAGTACAGCTCCTGCATCCGATCCACCGATCCCCTTTAATCGATCGTTTAACCATTCATCATGCGTGGCAGGAAGCTTATGCTTAATGCATCCTTTCATTATTTCTCCATCTCCTTTAGCATTCTCTCCGCTTTTTCGATCTGTATATCCATTGATTCTTTTCGGTTCTTCATCTCACGGATAAAGTGCTTCAGTTCACTTGGACTGTCCGCAATCTTATAACCTTTTGTTGTACTGAATCCAACGATCAACGTGTCAGCGAATCTGCCATCATTGAGGTTCACCCTTTCTTTGACGTTCCTCAATTGTCTGTCTGGATTCTTTGCCTTTTTGTTTAGGTTGAGTGCCTTGACTAAATCCGCTCTCGACATCTTTCCAGATCGGCGTAATACGTCAACAAGTACATCGTCGATCATGTCTTTTCTCCTTCTTTCTTGCACCATTCGGGGTAAACCCAAAAGTGCGTTCCTTTGATTCGGCCAAGTGTTACGCTTGTTCCGTTTCCACCGCCTGCCGGGTAGGTCTTGGACTGCACGATTGGCCGTCCGTCCATCTTGTAGATCCAGTCATTTTTTCTCGGTTGACGTCCCATATCGGTCAGGAACGCCTCAGCTGAGAAATACAGGCACTTAGCTCTAAATACATCGAGGGTCATGATACGTTACCTTCTTTTTTCATATGTTTTCCTCCTTTTCTTTTTGTGTTAAAATAGGAGTGGATATTTTAGGTTATCCACTATTGAGCGCTCTTGCTTTGGTCGGCACTAGGCGCTTTTTTTAATGCCTTTTCGTACACATAACCTGTGTATTCCCAAAATAGTTTTGGACTGATGTAATAGTTGTACCGGTTACTTTCCTCGTCAATTTTCATCGCCATTCCAATCGGCAATAGACCTCGGATCAAAGCGATTCGTATAAACTGCGGATCTTTTCCCATCACTTCTGCAGCTACGGTTACCGGTACGGCCTCGCCTGTAAATTCGGGTGATTTCAGATATACACTTGCCATGTCACCCCTCCTTTCCTAGTGCACGATGTTTAATGCCATCATCAACGCCGTTGTGCACAAGCACCCTGCTGCAAACGCCATGATGTAAAAGGCCATCTGCCATGAGTCCCTAGTCTCTTGGTTGTCTAGGATCTGCTGCACTTCTGCGTGTTTGCTGACTCGACTCATCATCTGTAACGTTTGACGATCGTGCTCTAATTCCTTCTCTTTTTTTGTCATGTTCTCAATCCCCTTTCTTGTTATGCTGTCAGCATCATTTTCTTACCCTCTCCTATGCTATGATGAATAGTTAGGAGGTGATAATGTGGCAAAGAAGTTCAATCTATCTAGCAAATCGGATATGCGCAAATTAGAGAAAGCTCTAATGAATGACGCAAAGAATATAGCTAGAAAGAAAGCAGAAAGTATGACCTTTGATGTTAACTGCCCACACTGCTCAAAACCATTTAAAGCGCATAAGGGTTTAAACATCTGTCCTTTCTGTAAGAACGAAGTGGACGTAAATTTAGAATTTAATTTTTAACGTCCTCCTTAGTCGATTCATCCGCCAATGAGTCGGCTATTTTTGTTTATCTTCGTTTTTCTTTTCCTCGACTCCACTTGCCTCATGTAGCTGTTCTATCAGCCCATGTACCCAATTTTCGATTTCCTCTTTGTTTTCGATTTCTAGTCTTATCTTGATTGTTTCCATCATGTATCACCCTCTTTCTTTTTTGTCTTTTTCAGGTAATTTATTCATAATTAACATCCCCTTTCGTGTTAGAATTTTTATAGATTGCGAGGTAATCTTATGGACATCCATATTTCTATTGATACCCTTATTTCCATGTTAGCTTTGCTTGTCGCTCTTTATAGCGTTTGGTACACAAGACGTTTTAATCGTCCTCGTATCCAAATCGAAGGATTTGAATGTGATTTGAAATCCTATGACTATCC
>AUXO016324129.1_pt1 | contig 22249 bp, 34 predicted proteins | sample 768731 | NCBI WGS metagenome assembly AUXO01 (sample SAMN02715735, study PRJNA202380) | gut metagenome | biome: sheep rumen | host: Ovis aries | place: New Zealand: Palmerston North | reverse complement strand
ATCTTGTTTATGTGTGATATTTCTATTAATTCAAAATCTTGTTTATACTTTATCAATAATTCTATGTTTATATATTCTCTTACTTCATTTATGATATTATTTAGTCTTTCTATTTCCTGATCCTTTACAAATAATTCTGTTTGTTGTTTTATCGCTTTTTTTTGTAATTCCTCATAGCTTATTTGTTTTAATGGTATTATTTTTGTTTCTGGCTTCATTTTATAACTCCGAAATTATTCCGTTGATTAATTCTGCTATTTTTATGTTTGTTTCGTTATCTGTTAGTCTTAGCTTCTCTAGTATGTAACTGGGGTGTTTTGTGTCTTCTGTTTTAAATCCGTAAAAGCTCCAGTCTACGATTCCAACGAATAGGTCTGTAGGTTTGATTCCTCTTTGAATTGTCCCGTACTTGATCGTGTTTCCTAATGAGAAATATAAATCCCTATGATCGAACCTTTCGTCTGTCCATCCGATTATTACGTCTTTTTGTTCTTTTAGTTGTTTTGCTATCTCTTTGTATGTTTCTGTGCTGTTGATTACCTCTTCGTAATTATTCATCATTTTTTTAGTCCTCCTATTTTTAGAATTTTTTCTATGTTCCACTTTTTTCTGATTCGTCTTTTTTTGCTTTTTTGATAGTAAAGGCTTTTTTCTAGTAATGATCCGTTTTTCTTTGCGTGAATTTGCACTTCTATGATAGCTGGTTTCGTGATGTCTATCTTTGCCCATTCTGGAACCTCTTCTGTTGCTGGTTCGAACTTGATGTTCTTTATCTCTGCTATTGGTATGAATTTAATTCCGTCTTGGCTCATTAGCGTTTCTGCTTTTAGAATGTCATCATCTGTCATTTTTCTTTTTCTCCCTGATCTCTTTTTTTAGTTTTGTATTCTCTTCTTTTAGTTTGATGTTGCTTTCTAGCAGCTCCTGAAGTCGTTCGTTGAATATGTCTTGCTGTTTGATCCTGATTCTCTTTTCTGTATTTAATTCTAGGATCTTTCTTTCTAGCTCTTCGCATTTTACGTCGTATTTAAGTTCTAGCGTGTTGTACTTCTTTTTTGTTTTTAAGTGTTCGTAGATTTTTTCTTTCATTGTATCCTCCTCATTTTTTCTTTGATTCTGTATTTGAATTCCTCTCCCTTTGATTTAAAAACGTAATGATTGCACCAGCTGCAGATTATCTTTTCCCTTTGTGGCATGATTACTACTCGATGTCCACAGCTGCAGGTGTATGTATGCTGGCTTAGCGCGTTTTGGTACTTCTGCATTTGTGGGATTGTTAGTCGTTCTTTTACCATCTTTCGTATGGATCTGGATCAGGTGGAAGTGGTTTGTAGTTCTCCTCCATGTCTTGTTTTAAATCTCGGATTTCCTCTTCTAGGTTGTCTACCTCATCTATTAGCTCTTCGTAATCTCCGAATAAATCGTCTAGTGATACGATGTCTTTGTTAGGGAATCTCTTCCTGATCCATTTGTTGCATTTCCTTAAATCGATTATTAAGTCTTTCGTATCCATGCTACCCTCCTATCTCTTTTAGGATGTTATCTAGTTCCTGCTGCTCTTCTGATGTCGTTTTTGATGTTTCTATTGTTTTGTTGAACCAGTCAGGTGTCTTTATTGTGTATGTCGTTTCTTGTTTTGGCTGGTGGCTTTCCCATGTAATCATCTTTTGTTTCCAGCTCTTTACTTTATTTCCTTTGCTGTCTGTCCAGTTGTTTGCTTCGTAGTAATCATAAAATTTACGATAGTCGATCTTATTTCCTCTTTGGTTGCTGTATTCTTTTACCTCTTCTAGCGTTGGCTTTCTGGTTCTGGATGTTTCTTCTCTATTCTCTACTAATCTATTCTTTACTATTCTATTCTTATCTATACTGTGTATACGGTTTGTATCCATTTCGTATACGTTGTTCTTGTTTAGCTGGAGTTGCTTTAGTTCCTCTTGGTATTGTGTCGGTATGATTCTGTCTTTCTGTAGGTAGTTATTTAATCTCCAATGTTTTATAACGATTACGCCACTGTCAAACGGGATTATGTAATTCTTTGCTATCAGAACTTTTAGGTCGTCGTCTTTTGTTCCTGTTATTCTCATGATTGATTTCCAGTTATTTACGAACCCGTCGTCGTCTGCGTTCATTGATAAGTGGAAGTATAAAACTTGGCTTGACATTGGCATGTCTAGAAAGTTGTCGTCGTTCGTGATTGATTTATTAAACATTCTTTTTTGTGCCATGATGTTTCTCCTAGCTTTCCCTGATTGCGTATTCTAGCTGGATTAAATAACTTATTACTAATAAATTGATCCCACAGCCTGTGTATGTTAGGCTTGGTAGATATCCTCCGTTAAAGAAAGGCGCAAGTGTAAAGAATACGAATTCGTAAAGTAAAAACCCTATGCATGCTGCTCCGAAGATTAATTCTGTGATTCTTCCTATCATTTTTATTTTTTTCATTTTAGATCCTCCTCTTCTTTTTTTATTAAATGATTACGCTTCGTTTGTTCTGAATAGTTCGTGGTAGTTCCTGCTGTAATGTTTGCAAAGAATATCAATCTCGCCGATTGTCCACGGTGTTTTTCCTGATAGTCTTCTGCTTATTGAAGCTGTTGTGGTTCCCAGAATTTTTGCTAGTGCTTTCTGGTTTTCTCCGTGCTTTGCCATTTCCCCGATTAGCTCAGGATATTTTATCTTTTTCATCTCTTCTCCTTTCTGGATCAATAAAAAACTCAAGACGTTTTTTTGTCTTGAGTTCTGGGTTTTGATATTATGTTAACTTCTCAAGACGCGATTAAGTTTTTATTGTTCCTCTTACACTTACCATTATACTATGGCTGTTCTGTAAGTCAATCAATAATTGCAATTTTTTTATTTAGTTTACGTCTTGCGATTGTCAACGATTTATTTTTGTTGTTTTTGGATGTTTCTTTTGTAATTCAGCTGTTGATTAAAATCCTATCCTTATTCTTATAAAATAAAGGATTGTAACTGATATCAAAAAATAAAATAAGGAACGCGTTTCTTTTAGGAACGCTTTTTTTATTTGTTGCTTCCTGATGTAATTTAATTTTCTTTTTTGGACTATTCTGTGGTATTCTAATTGTGAATAAAGTTTGTTATTGTATTTGATCTGGATGTCGATTACTTTCCAGCCCATTGATGTCGTTTCTCCGATCCTGTAAGGTACTACGGTGTTTCTGATTCTTTGTATTAGGTCGCCGTTTCTCTTCTGGTATGTTACCTGTATCATTCTGCCCCACCCCCTTTGGTAGCGCTGTATTATATCACAATTTTTTTGTTTTTTCTATAAAAAGGAGGATTCATGAAACTTAAATCTCAAAAAATAAAAAAACTAGAAAATGATCGCTATTCTATCTTGACTTCTGATCTGGATGTTTGTTTCGTCTGTGGTCGCTGTCGGGATCATCTGCACGAAGTCTTTTTCGGGAATAATCGAATTAATTCTATGAAGTACGGCTGCGTTGTACCTTTATGTGAACGCTGCCACTCGTTTGTTCATTCCCATAGGGGTTTAGACTTGGAACTAAAAAAGAAAGCCCAGAGGGCGTTTCTTGACGTCTATGGATGTGATGTCGATTCCTTTGTTGATATCTTTCGAATAAATTATTTATAAAAGCTGGATTAATCTCCAGCTTTCTTTTTGATTATGATCTTTCCTTTCTCTGCTGTCATCTCTAGGTCGTCGTCTTCTTTTATTCCGGATTCCTCTAGCAGCTGCTTTGCTACTGTTATCTTGTAGCAGTTCACTTTGGCTTCTCCTGTTGCTGTGAAGTATTTTTGTTTTACTAGTTTCATTCTGTTTCCTCCTCCTCGTCTTCTGGATTGATTTCGTCTATGTCGTATGTATGAATTGCTCCGTAAGTGTAGCCGTTGTCGTTACTTATGTAGATTGGAGTTCCCTCGTCGTATTGGCTTAGGATGTCTATCAAATCTCCGGCTGTTATCGTGTACCCACATTGGTCTGGGCTGTATCCTGTTCTGTGTGCTTCTATTGTTATCATCATTTTATTTTTCCTCCATTCCTAATTCTTTTTTTACGTATTGTAATGTTACTAAATTATCAAGTAGTTCTTGTTCTTTTCTTTGAGTTTCCTCTAGCTGGTCTTTGATGTCGTATTCGAATCTTTCTAGTAAATAATTAAGATTGTAATTTTTGTCTTTTTCTCCGTTTTTGATTAAGCTTAGAATTGTTAGTAATTCGTTTCTGATTTCGTTCATTTTTTTAGTCCTCCTCTTTTAAAACCATAATAAATCAAATTGATATTTTTTTATAAAATCTTCGTATGTTTCTAGGTGGTCGTCTTTTCCGTCTGGGCTTCCCTCAAATACTCGGATTTTGTTTTCGCCGTTTGTTGTGAAGTAAGCTTCGCCCTCCCATTGTGTTTCTCTGTTTACTACTGTGATGTAGTACTTTTGGTCTTCGTCTAATTCGATTACTCTTTTCATTGCTTTTAGCTTTTGTAATTTTTTATTCATTTTATGATCTCCTCTCTTTCTTTGTTTCTCTTTCGTCGTAGATTCTGAATTCCTTTCTTGCTTCTGGATCTATGTTTTCTAGGAATAATTCTTTTTCCTCTTCTAGTCCGTTGTCTTGCATTTCCCTGCGTGCGAATTCGAACTCGTTATGTTCTAGCGCCCATCTTATTCTTTCTCTTGGGCTTGCTTCTGGTTCCCATGTGTATCTTTTCATTTTTTTTGATCCTCCTATTTATATGAATTTTCTATTATTGCTCTGATGTCTTTCTCTGTGTCGTATGGTTTTAGTTTTATCTCTCTTCCTGTTCTCCAATTCTTTATGATTATTTCGTATGCGTTCTTTTGAATTGTTTCGATGTCTAGCCATTCCTCTTCGATTATTATCTTGTCTGCTAGTTCTCTTTTTTTGTTTAGTAATTCTATCATTTTTTGATCTCCTCTTTCTTTTTTTATTGTACTTAGATTATAAACCATATTAACCATATTGTCAATACTAATTTGTAATTTTTTTCAAAAAAAAAGAACGGGATTTCTCCCGTCTTTTATTTCTTTAGTTTGCCCTGTTTTAGCAAATTTAGCATTTTGATGTTTTGGGCTGGTGTTCCTACGTAGCCTGTGATTCCGTTCGCCTTAGCTATCTTTCTTCTGTTGCTGAATGATCCGTCTATCTTTAGGGAATTAAGCGCGTCTACGATTGATCCTGATTTCCCTGTGTATTTAGGATAGTAACTTGTTTTTGGTGCTGCTGGCTTTGCTGGGGATGTTTCTTTTGTTTTTAATCTGAAGTAATGAACCCCACCCCTGTTGATTTGGATTACTCGGCATGGATTCGGATTTTGTGAGAAGTAATAATTCTTGTTTCTGTCGAATATCGCAATGTGTCCGTATTCCCACACGGCGACGTCGCCCTGCTTTGGTGTCTTTACCTCGTCGAAGTATTTCCTCATCAATTTGATCTTTGGTTCCTTTAGCATGTTGCTTACCAAGCCACAGCCCGATAGCACGCTTGCTGGTAATTTTAAAACCTCCGTGAAGTAGCGTTGTCCTAGATCCCAGCATTGAAACCCGAAGTAGCCATCGTAGTCCGTGTATTTGCCGTTGTATTTTTTCTTGAAATCTTTGTATGTCATTCTTGATTACCTCTTTTCTTTTTCTCTTCTACTTCTGGTAGTCCTGCTACGCTTGTTAGGAAACTTAGCAGCGCTGCGTTTAGTGCTGTCAATAAAACCAGCTTGTAGTCTATTTGTGTAATCATGATGTCTGCCGGTATTAAAGATACGCAGCATTGGCAGAAAGTTTTCGCTGCTCTGATTCCTGCGCATTTTAACCATAATTTAAAATTCTTACTCATGTTTCTCCTCCTAGATTATTTTAAAATCCTTTACTTCTTTTACGATGTCCTGAACGAACGAATTCCCCTTTAGCTTGTAATAAAGTTGACTTGATAGTTCTATTGCTTCTAGGTCGTATTTGTGGATTTCCCTCTTCTCTTTGCAATTGTCGTATATCTGTAGGATGTCGTTTCGTAGCGAACATTTGACGCCCTCGATTAGTGCTAGTGCCATTTTATAAAATCCTAAAAGCACCCCGATTAGGAAGATGATCTGGATCCAGTAATCTTTGATAAAATGTAGAATTGATGTCATTTGTTTCCCCCTTTTCTATTTGTATCCTAAAACTTTATAAATAAAAACCCTGTTACTGGTATTTCTGGCTCCACTTCCTGATGTTCCAATGCTCCAGTATTCTCCTGTATTAAGAACTAGTCGATTCCCAGTCGCTGTCCATTTCGAACTTGCCCAGTAGAGTCTGCTGTTATTTAATGCATGCGTTGTTAGATTTACTCCGTCGCTATTTGATACGTCGTATCTTACTGATGTATGTCCGTAAGTACTCCACCCGAAGAAAATTTCCAAATATGAATAATTGCTGGTGTCGTCTGATAGTGTTATTGTGGCGTTACTTCCTGATTGGTTATCGTATAAAACCACAGGGAATAATTTATAAACGTCTTGGTTTTTTATTTCTAGTGTTTCCTGATTAACGGGGAAGCAATCCACGCCTACGCTTCTGTTTAGTCTATCGAAATAAATGATCGGCATTCCCTTTCCGATTGATAAATTGTAAGTTGTACTTCCTAGCCTGTCTTCTACTAAAACCTGAACATCCCACTCGTATAAATTGTCCAGATTTAGTGTCGCTGTTACGTTGTCACTTAGGCTGGTGTATGCTCCGTATGTGGATTCTGTTTTCTTTTTTGTTCTTACTTTTATGTCGATTGTATTGTTTCCGTCTAAGCTGGAATAGTTCGCGTCTACTGTGATGTTTGTTTCGCTGTAGAAGTTGTTCTGTCTTTCTAGTGTGATGTTTGCTGTTGGAAGCTGCCAGTCTAGAATTGTAATATCTAAATATCGAAAGAAGCTACTTCCTCTGGTATCGATTATTGCAGCGTTGATTTCGATGTCTTCTGAAGAATTGATTGTTCCTACTGGTATTGTTGCTGTATCTCCACTTATGGTTCCGGTGTATGTCGTTGAATTGTATGTCGCTTTAGCTGTTGCGATTGGTGCATTTTTATAAATAACGATATTTGAAAAGTCTATTTGAAGTGTTGATTGATTTCTTATTATCTTCTGGTTATCTCCGGTTATTGCTATGGTTGCTGGATTGGTGTCTTGGTAGCTGTAGTTTGCTTCTGGTTGCCCTATGATATCCATTGAATAATTTTTGTAATTTGAACCTATGTTGCTGCTGCCGTTGTAAGTTGTTATTCCCTCTCTTACTGTGTAATGGTTTGCTGTGGTGTTATTTTCTATGAAATTGTTTCTTTCTGATTCTGTCAAATTGAAATTATAAGGGCTGGAATAAGTTCCTTTGGTTCTTGTTATGGTTGCTACTTTCGTGCTTCCTTTATAAATTTCTAGGTATGGTTGTAATTGAAATCCTGCAGGGTTTGTGAATTTTATTGTTGGATTATTTGGAACTGAAGATTGTCCTCCTGATCCGTCAAGCACGAAATCATTTCCACTTGTTATGGTTGCTAGTCTTTGAATTTTTGGAAGACTTACGGTTGCGCTCATTGATTTATTAAAGTTCCAGTATTTGTTGTATGCTGTTGCTGCTAGCGATATTGTTTGTGTTCCGTCTGTCTTATGTGTTACTGTCTTGCTTCCTGATGTAATAGTTTTATCAGTTCCAGAAAATGTATAAGTTCCGGATCCACTTACGGTACTGGCGTAAGTGCATGTGAATTTGTATCCTGCTCCTGCGATGTCGTTTCCTTTAGTGATTGAATAACGTAGTCGTGTTTCTACGTGTGTGGTATTGTTTGCTGTACTTTGTGATGTGTATCTTGCTTGTAAATAAAAAGTAACAGTTGAGACTCCTGTACTAAAACTTGAACTTGAATATGCTTTCCATTCATTTGTTAATGTTGCCACTAGCTACCACCTCCTAAAACTGACACTAGTCCGATCCCGTCATTTATTAGCGTTGATCCGTTGTAGATTTCTATCGGAATAAATCTCATTTTATTACAAAGTGTAATCTCTTGCTCGATTACGGATTTTTTCATGTGGAACTCGTCTTTTGATACCCAGTAGATCTGGTTATCGTTTTTGTCGTATCCTGCGAATCCTACCGTGTTATTCATTAAAATGTACGATCCGTCTACGCCGTACATTTTTAGTCCGTTTTTGTTTAGCTCTGCTATTAATGTGTTGGCTTCATCGTATACCTCTAGCTGTCCGTTCTGATTTAGATTTGATCCAAGTTTCAAAGTTCCCCCTTTGATTAGATCTGCTGTTAGATTGATTACGTTTATCTGTTCCATGTTTAGTACGTTGTCGATTGTCCACGCGCTTCTGAATGTTCCATTGATTCCTGAATTGCTGAATCCAATCCCTCCGTTGTTTATCATGATTACGTTTGTCGCGTCTTCTTTTGGTAGTGTATCTACGATCAGGATTTTATCTCCGTCGTAGATTACGTACGAATCGCTTAGCGCGTTCCAGATTTGATCTGTCGCCTGTTCCAATTCTTTATTAAGCGTTACCTGAATTGTGGATGTTGCCTCTTGGATTGCTGTTTCTGTTGTTGATGTAATGTTTGATAATAAGTCGCCTAGCTCTGGTGTAAAGTTTCCGAATTCTATTTCTGTGTATTTTTCTAGTTGGCAGTCGTATGTGTATGCGATTACGTTTGTTAATAAATCAATCCCTAGGTTCTCGTCTTGAACGTGGATTGTATCTCCGATGTCGCTTATTTTTTCTAAATTAGCAGATAGCGTGTAGTTAACGCTTGGCGTGCTGTGTGTGAATACGTAGCTGTTGGCTTGGTTTTGTAAGTCCTCCAGCAATGCTGCCATGTATGCTGCTTCGTCTGGATTTCCGTCTTCATCGTGATAGTCCTCTTGTTCTATGTCCTGCTCGAATGATACCGTCTTTGTAAATGGGATGTCGTATTGTACTGCTGACTCAACGTAAACGCTGGCGTCTGGATCTTCGGCATTTAAAAGTAACCCGTCTTTTCCTACTGGCATTAATTTCGTAACGACTTCATCCCAGTTGTATGTGGCTGTGATTTCCTTTAGGTTTTTTGCGTATCTAACTACTACGCCGTTGTCCTGTCCTATCTCCTCGAAGATTCCAATTGTCCAGTTGTTTCTGGTTAGATGTCCTCCCCATCTTTCTACTACCGTCTTGATTGCTTCGTATAAAGATTTTCTTACGCACCTGAAGCTTGCGATGTTTGCCACGTCTGATATTGTATTGAACGGGCTTTCGTCACTTGTTGCGTTGTTTAGGTGGTCTAGTGCGTCGTTGCAATTCTTATCTACCACGTAGCTGTCTTCGATTAAATAATTAAGGCTGTCATAGAAGACGTGATTCGCTTTGATCTTGATTTTTGTTTTTGTCTTTTCTATGTTTGATATTCTGAATGCTTGGTCGCCCTGTGGCGTGTTAGCTACTAGGATGTTTCCTGATACTAAAAACTGATTATAATCTATGTCGTTATAAAATAACGGCGTTTCTATATCTAAATAAAAAGCACCGTTATCTTCTTTCCTGATTGTTGCGCTTAGGCATTTGATTACCAAGTCCCCGTTGCTGGAATAGGTTCTGTCTGTGGCTCCGAATAATTTTATCATTATAACCACCTACTAATGTTTTTGATACTGGCTTCTGTTATTGATCCACTTAGGTTGATTGTGTTATTTCCTGCTAGTAATTTGAAGTCGTCGTAGTCGCCTGTAACCAGTCTGTTTAGTAATTCTCCTGTATCTGGATCGTATGCCTCTAGCTTTTCTATGTCGATTTCTATCTTGTTTGTTTCGCTTAGGTCTATGCTGAATGATTGGGATCCGTTTAGGCTTACGCTTATCTCGTCTGATCCCTCAATTGTTATTATTGGTTTTGAATAGATATTCCCTTTGTTTCTTACGGTGTTATCTCCTGCTGCTAATGTCTGAGCTGTTTCTCCTAGTTCGTATTTGAATGGTTGGCAGTGGATTGTTACTGAAGCTGTTTTGAATTTTATCAGGCTGTTGTAATCTATTTGATTTAAAGTCTGGAAGTTATAAAATTTATCAGGTTCATTTGAAAATGTTATCTTTCCCTCCTGATTAAAAAACGAAATTATTTCGTCTATGTCGTACGCTCCGAATAATCCAATTTCGAACGTCTTGTCGTATGCTGCGTATCCTAGCTTTGTGATTAGATCTCCATCCCTGCCGTTGATGTCTTCTGTTATTGTTCTCATGGCTGGCTTGCTGATTGGTGGAAGTTCTTTGATTGCTAGTCCTGCTTTTGTTAGTGAATTTGTGTTATTGATTATAACGTAGTTTCTCATTTTACACCTCCTATGTATAGATTTCGTCTGTTATTGTTTTGATTACGAATTTGCCTACTTTGTCGTCATCCATTACGATGTCCATGTCGCTTAGGGCTTCTTTCATTGCTGCTGCCATCATGTTGTAGTTCTCTTCGTATGTTACGCTTGGATTGATTGTCGGATTTATTGAGGATTGTATTCCTGCATTTAATCCTGTCATTGCGTTTCCGACTTTTCCTACTAATGCGTTGATTCCGAACGTCTTCTGGATGTCTGCTGCTAGGCTGTCTGTGGCATCTACTACCAAGTATGAATATTTGTCTATTCCTTTGGCTAGTCCTTTCATGAAATCAGGCATCCATTTTTCGTATTCTCTTAGTGGTCCCTCGTCTGGTTTTGAAAAGTGAAGCAGACTTTTGATCTTGTCGGCTACGCCTTTTACGGCATCTCCTACTGCAGCTATCTTGTCTTTGATTCCCTGTTTCAAACCATCGATCATGTCTTTTCCCCACTTCTTGGCTTTCTCTGGTATCTTTGTGAATGTGTCTTTTATCTTGTCTACGATCTTCTGGGCTGCTTCTTTTACGCTGGATATCTTTTCTCCGATTCCTTTTACTAATCCTTTGATTAAATTTCCAGCTGCTGATATCATTTTTGGAACGCCCTCGATTATTCCTTTTACGATTGCTATGATTAGTTTCGGTATGTATGTTAGCAATGTTGGGATGTAAACTATTAGGTATTTTCCTAATGCGATTATTAATTGTAGCGCTGCCTGTAGTAGCATTGGTAGATTTTCTATCAAAGTAGAAACGATCGAAGTTACGATTTGTGGGATGTATTCTGCTAGCATTGGAAGTGCTGTTGTTAACCCCTCGATTAATGCGATTATTAGTTCCACAGCTACCTGTATGATTAACGGCAGGTTCTCAATTAAAACGTCGCAGATTGTTTTTATGCATTCTACGATTGCTGGGATTAATGTCGGAATTGAATCTGCTATTCCTTTGGCTAGCGCGATTATCAATTGTAATCCTAATTCTATGATTGTTGGCAGATTAGTTGTCACGAATAAAACGATTGAATTTATTAATTGTGTTATTGCGTTCGCGATTGCGTCTGTGTTTGACGTTACCATTTGAAGTAACGCGTTTATCATGTTCGTGATTGCTGTTAGCAATTGTGGGATCATCGTTAGTAATAACTGTCCGATTTGTGGAACTAATGTCTGGATTAAAGTTACCACTCCTGATAGAATGCTCGGCGCTAGTTTTATTACGGCTTGGCTTATGTTTGTAAAAACATTTGTTAAAGATTCAGCTAGTGCTTCTGGGCTTCCACTTCCGTTTAGGAAATTGTCGAATGCTGCTTTTGTTGAGGCGATTGATCCAGAAATTGTTTTCTCTGCTTCATCTGCTGTTGTTCCTGTTACGCCTAGCTCTTCTTGTACCACGTGGATTGCTTCATAGACGTCATTTAAATTCTGGATGTCGTACTTCTTTCCTGTTAGCTTTTCGGCGTCTGATAGCAATCTTTCCATCTCGCTCTTCGTTCCTCCGTATCCAAGCTTCAGATTATCTAGCATGGTATAATTTTGTTTCGCGAAGCCTTGGTACGCCGTCTGGATTGAACCCATGTCGGATCCGAATTTGTTCGCGTTGTCTGACATGTCCCTGAATGCCATGTCTGCTACGTCAGCTGCTTTTTCTGTATCTCCTCCTAGGGATTGTAGCAAGCTGGCGCTGAATGATGTTACTCCAGCCATGTATTCGTTTGCTGATACTCCGGCTGTCTTGTATGCGTTCTGCGCGTTCTTGACTACCTTATCGGCGCTCTTTCCGAATAAGGTTTCTACTCCTCCTAGATTCTGTTCCATGTCTGCGTATGATTTTACGCCGGCTGTTACTAATCCTGCTAAGGCTCCACCTATGGCTGCTGTTACTTTAGCCATCTTCTTGGCTACGTCTACAGCTACTTCTCCGACTTTCTTTAGCGTGTCTTTTAATTTTTCCATGTTTATTCCGGATGTAGCTCTTAGTTCTTTATTCATTCCCTGTAGCGCGTTTTCGCTTTTGGCGATTTCAACGCTTAGCGCTCTGTATTTTTCTTTCTGCTCTTCTGTTAGGGAATTATAGTCGCCCATTTGTCTTTGGGCTTCTTTTAATGTTTCCAGCCTTTCTGTCGTTGCTGCGATGTTCTTTCGTAGCACGTCTTGCTTCTGGGCTAGTAGTTCTGTATTTTTTGGATCAAGTTTCAACGCCTGATTTAGATTTTTTAGTTCGCTGTTTGTTGAATAAACTATCTTGTTTACGTCTTTTAGTGCGTTCTCTAGTCCTGTGGCGTTTCCACCTATCTCGATTGTGATTCCCTTTATGTTTTTAGCCATGTTATTCTCCTTTCTTTATGAATACTAGAAAGGCTCATCTTTCTGGATGTAGCCTTTGTACTACCCATAAAGGGTAGGGTTTTATTATTGTGCTTCGTAAACTGCAGTAAAGAATCCGTTGTATTCTGTTTCGTTTGTTGTTGTTTTTTCCATGAATACTTTTACTGCTCCGTCTGTTAATCTTGCAGTAGCTGTGATGTTTAATGTGTCAGTTACTGGTTCTTTTGAATTTTCTATTGTTTGTGAGCTTGTTGACGGTCTTGCTGCTGATACGTTGTAGATCCAGAATCTTCTGTTTGCGCTGTCGCCATCTATTTGGAATCCTAGCGCGAAGTCTGATATTGTGTCATCCTTTGTTTCTACGAATGCGCCTTTGGTATCAGTTGTTTCTCCTAGGATTTCTGTTCTGAATGTGTCATTGATTAATGCTATTTCTAGTGAACCACTGTATCCTTGGTTTGTTGACGCTGTGAAGTATTTTGTATTGTCTGCGAAGAAGTCAGCGCTTTCTCCCTCTGGATCTAGTGTTAAATTTACAGCTCCCTTTAACTCGAAAGGTGTTCCGTATGTGTATGCTGATCCGTCGTAAGTAATTTTAGCAATGTGTACGTTGCTAAGTCCGAATTTTACTTTGTTTGCCATTTTTTACCTCCTATTAAATTTCATAAAAATTATGATAGATTCTTTCGTCTTCATCCCATACCTCTCCACTGATGTCGTAGGGGATGTTGTTTTCTGTTAGTAAGTCCTCGATGTCTTTCTCGATCGCAATCTCTTTTTTTTCTGTAACCAGTTCGATTTCAAAGTTATATGGTCTATAAAAAGTTTTATCATCTGCTTTGAATGTTTCGGGGCTTGTTTCCCTGTAGGCTATAAACGGTGGCGCTATGTCTTTGTTGCTTTCGAAGTGGTCGTATGCTACTGGAACGTCTAGCGTCTTCAATAAATTATAAATTTGTTGATGTGTCATTCTTATCCTCCGTTCTTTATGATGTTTACTACGTCTTTTTCGAATTCTTTGATTAGCGATTGCTCCACGCTAGAAATGTGTCCGGATGATCTCGGAACTATTGTTCTGGTTCCTGTTCTGTCCAGATGTGGTCTTTCTAGTAGGTGTGTTAATTGTGGGGCTGTTCCGTTGTATATGACGCTGCTCGCGTATCCGTTATTTTTTTCCGTTCTGGATCTCCAGCCTTTCCTGTACTTTCCAGTTCGCTTTGGGGATACGTTTCTCAATTCATCCACGCCTTTTTTTGCTATTGATTCTGCGTCTGTTGTAACGTCTTTCGCTATCTCTTTTGCGTAGCTGTCTAGGATCTTGTTTACGTCTAAGATTGAATTATTAGCCATTTCCTGATTATGCCGGAGTTGGAATTCCTATCTTTCTGGCGCAAATTAAAACGATATCAAACTTGTTTTTCGGATCTACTGTCCTAATTACTTGATATCGCTTTCCGTTCCATTCTAGCTCCTCTTCGCCGTTGTAGTTTAGTCTTTTGATTACGAATTCTGCGCTTGGTGTTAGCCCTACTTCTACTGCTGAATAAAACTCGTTAGTCCTGATACTTTGCTTTTTGGCGTAGCATTTATTTGAAACTGAAGAGGATGTGATAACGTTTCCTATCTCATCCTCTGTCTTTGTTTCTTGAATTAAATAAATTATTTCGCTGTATTCCATTATTCAGTTTCCTCTTCTGTTATGTACTCGGATGTGTGTCTTAGCACGTCTTTCTGTAATTGATAACTGGCAGAATATAATTCTGAATTTGCTACGTCTAGGAAACTTAGCACGTATGTAATGATTGCGTTCTTGATTAGGCTGTTGGGATTACTTATCTTTGTATCGACTATGCCGATACCCTGTAGGTCTAATTCTGCAGCTTCGATCCAGATGTTGATTGTTGAATCGAAGTCGTTATGATTTATTCCCTGTATTTTTTTGATTTCGTCTAGCATAGTCTACCCTCTTTCTTTCCTGATTATTCTCCGTCTTTTGCTACTAAGCAGAATGATTTGTCAGCTACTGGTTCGATTGCTACGAATCTTCTACCTAAGATACGAACTAGATCACTTGTCATTAATGTCTTGTCGTCGTATTTTAATTCGATGTCTTCTCCGTTAGGGAAGTTAGCTAATGCTCCATGGTTGAAATCTCCAACGATTACGTAAACTTCGCCACTGTCTGCTTCGCTGTATGCTGGTAATGTGTTATTGAATACTACTGTAGCTCCCTCGAAGATGTCAGCTGCGTAGCTTGCTGCGTATTGAGCTTGTTTGAATGCTCCGTATGTTAATTTGTTCATTACTACTGTGATGTCGCTTGTTTCGTCACTCAAGTTAGCTATTGCGTTTGCGATAGTTCCTACTGCTGGTGCTTCTGTTATTTTGTTTGCTGATACTGTGTCGTAGATTCCTGCTTGATTAGCTGTTAATGATTGAGGTAATGCTGCGATTTTTGCTACTAAAGTGTCAGCGCATTTTTTAGCTATTCTGTATGTTAATTCGTCATAGATGTATTCTAGGAATGCTTCTCCTCTTAAGTCCATGGCTTCATCTGATATTGAAATCCATTTCTTAATTGATTCTGGAAGTAATGTTACTACTCCTAGGATTAATTCTTCTTCTGATACTGCTCCGTTTCCCTCAACGTGAACTGCTGCTTCTGATCCACTTACTTCGAATTGAACTTTTAAGTTTCCTTTAACTGATAAAGTTCTAACTCTTGATATTAGGTTTTCTCTTTCCCATGCTGTTTTTACGATGTCGTAAACCATATCAGGGATTTCTACTGTGTTGCTGTTTCCTGTAGGATATCCATCTGTTGTAACTAATGCACGTAATTCTTTGTCATTTCCTTTTATGAATTCTGCGAATGCGTCGATGTATTCTTTTGTGTTTCTCATTTCTTTTTCCATTGTTTTTCTTTCCTCCTTATTGATTTCCTTTGTTAAGAAACTTTTTTCTTCTACTTCTTTTGCTTCCTCTTCATTTTTTTCGTCTTCTTTGATTTGCTCTTCTTCTTGATTTAAGGCTTCAGCTTCTGCTGTAAGTTCTTCTATTTTTTCTACTTCTTCTGTAGCTTCTGCTTCTTCTCTTATCTCTAATTTACGAGCTTCGATCTCTTCTTTTCTAGTCATGTTGACCTCCTCTTTTGATTTTAGTTCTTTTGGATCGGCTTCCTAATTTCCGAATAAGTCAGCCCTCCGGCTGTCTATTAAAACGCTTTAGTTTCTCTCCAGAAACAAAGAAAGATCTCTCCAGATGTTTCTCCGTCGGCGTATTAATCTAAAATTTTAAATAATTTATTTTTTGCTTCTTGTAAGTTCTTTTGTCTTTCCTCTTCGGCTTTTTTCTCTTCTGTTTCTTTCCTGATGTTTTCTCTTCTTTCTAAGAACTCAGCGTTATTTAAATCTCTAGCTACTGATACGTCTGTTGCGTTGTAGAAAGGTTGATCTACTACGGATACGTCGAATAACTTTCCTATCTTTGTTATGGTTCTGGTATCTGTGTCGTAGTCGTATTGATCCTCTTCTACTGTGAACGCGAATGATTGCTTATCAATTAGCCCACTCTTAATTGCGTTATAAATGTTTTTGTGTTCTGTGATGTCGTCTTGTAATACGGCGTCTATCATTAGTCCTTTGTCGTCTACGTCTAGTTGTAATGATTTGTTTCTTGTTCTTGCTAGTACCATGAAGCTGTCGTTGTGATTGTAGCGAAGAACTACGTCGCTCATGTCTGTTTCGTCGAATGCTCCTGAATCGATTACTTCTGTGTATTCGTATGTTTCTGGGCTATTGAATACGGCTGCGTATCCTTTGATTTCCATTTTTCCGTCTTCTGTGTCTTCTGCTCTGAATTGAATGTCTAGTTTTCTTATCTCTTTATTCTTCATTGTTTCCCTCCTCTTGGTTTTCTGGTTCTGTTTCTGGATCTGGTTCGGCTTCTGGATTTTCTTCCTGATCCAGTACTTGGTGGTTCTGATCTATTAGGATTACGTCGCCACCCTCTCTTGGTGCTAGGTTGAATACTTCTCTTAGTTCGTTTTGTGTCATGATGTTTGTTCCGAACCTTAGCAATTGTATTTTAGTGCTGTTGGAAGCGTATTGTAATGCGTTGCTTTCGAATATGATTTCGTTTCCGAAGTACTTCTCTGTTGCTGTAAATAATTTATTACTGAACTCTTGGCTCATTTGTAGTCCGATTGGTTCCAGTACTGATTCGTAGAAAGCATTCCACTCGTCTTCGCTGTACTTTGATTGGATTATGTGTTCGTTAATTCCGAAGTAAGATAAAAGCTTGTCGTCTACGATCTTGATTTGATTTTCATTTGCTGTTGTTGGTTCTATCTTTACTGGTGTGAATTCTGTTGTTGCATCTAATCCTCCGATACCACTTTTGTTGCTGCTCTTTATGAAGTCGTTTACGAATTGATCCCTCATCTTCTTGACGTCTTCTGGTTTAAGCATTGCTTTAGTTGATTTGATTATTCCTCGTATGTTTTGTGTCGTCTTGATTGCGTTTATCATTCCCTCATCCATGATATGCTTCATTGATAAGATTTTTATTATTGGAGTTGTTTTTCCTCCGAATAAGCCGTCTTCTCCTACGTATCTTGTTAGGTGTATGCAGCTGTCGTATGGAACGAACCTTTCTTTGCTTCTGCCGAATTTGAACTTGATCCAGATTTTATCTTGATACTCGTAAAGTTTACCCTCTGAGAAATCTAACGGGTATAATCCTGTTACTTTATTTGTTTTTAAATCTCTTTGGATGTAAACGAACGAATCGTTGTAAAGCTCTAGGTTTGTGATTACCTGATAGTAAAACTGGTATGCGTTTTGTAGTTCGTTTGGTTGCTTTGCTAGGATCCTGTAAAGGCTGCCCTTTAGATTCTGCATTCCTTTGTCGCTGTTTCTGATATGTCGAGGGTGCATCTTGGCTCCGTTTCTGGCTATGGCGTCTACGCACGCTCTTACGTCTGCATCGTTTCTGAAGTCACCTTTGTATGGCGTGAATTCTGCTTTTCGGTCATCCAGAATTTTTACTTCTGTCGCTTGTTCTGGGTTTCTTGTACTATTGTTGTTTCCAAATATTCTACTGAATAAGCTTCTTTTTTCCATCTTATACCTCCTCGTTGATGTAATTTAGATATTCCTGTTGTCTGTTTATGTAAATTACGTATGCATCCATTAGACTTGCTGCTCCGTCTATCCTTTGTCTTGCTTTCTCTTTTGATAGCATTATGTTCTCGTTGTCGTCTACCTTTACCACTACGTTTGAAAGATTCCACTTCAAAATTGGATTGTTGTTGTAATTTATCTTCTTGTCGATCAGGTCAGCTTTCATTTGTTTTAGTGGTGCTGATTCTGTTTTGTATCCCTGTCTTACCTCCTGCATGGTGAAACCCTCGGATGTCATTTCGTCGCACCAGAATTGGGCGTTCCATGAATCGTATCCTACCCATAGTGGTCTTAGGTCGTTCTGTTGAACCTCCTCCAGAAACCACTTCGTTACGTCGTGGTAGTCTATCTTGCTATCTCCGGATAGCCTTAGCCATCCTGCTTTTAGCCATTTGTCGTATGGTATCTTGTCGTCTATGACTTTTTTCTCCAGCAGATTTGCTGGGATCCAGTACATTTGCTTGATTCTGATTTTCTTGTTTACTACGCCTAGGATTGTGGCGCATGTAAGGTCTGTTGTGGATGATAAATCGCAGCCCCCGATACAATAGCAATCTTTCCAGTCTGTGTAGATTTCCTCGTTGTTTAGGTCTTCGAATGTTAGCCATGCGTTGATCGTGTTTTGTCTTACGTTGAAATCTTTACAAAGTAAATTTACTAATTCTATTGGATTGGCTTTCGCTCTTTCCACTTTCTCCCTTAGCGTCTTGATTGATTTTATCTTTCCTAGTGCTGGGTTTGCTTTGTACCAGCACTCCTCGTTGATCCATTCTTTTTCGTCGTCTAATTCGTAAATGATAGGCAGCAATGTTTCATCCTCGATTGTTCCGTCTATTACCTGTGCTGCGTATTCGTACTCGATGTCGAAGACGTTCTGCCTTACGGTTCCCATTGTGGATGTTTCAAAAAGCATCGGCTGCGTTCTGGCGCTCATGCTGTCGTACATGACGTCTAGCAGATTTTTGTCTTTCCATGCGTGAACCTCGTCTGCTATTACTAGGTGGCTGTTTAGTCCGTCTAGCGAATTGCTATCTGCTGCTAGCGCTCTGAAGAATGAATCTGTTTTGTCGTAGTAAATCCCCCCGATTAAGCATCGGATTGATCTCTTTAAGTCTGGCGATTTATTTATCATTTTTTTGGATTCTTCCCAGACTATTTTTGATTGATCTCTTTTTGTGGCTACCGAATAAACCTCGGCGCCTCCCTCGTTGTCTTTTGTTAGCATGTATGTGGCTATGGCGCTGTCCAGAACTGACTTTCCGTTTTTTCTTGCTACGAAGAAGATTACTTTCCTGTATTTCCTGTTTCCTGTTTCTTGATCTACGAATCCGAACGCTGCTTCTAGCATTGCTTTCTGGAATAATTCAAGTCTTAGTAATTGTCCGTTCCATTGCCCTTTGCTTTGTCTGCAGTATCTTTCTGCGAAGTTTATCGGTCTGTGGGCTTTCTTTTCATCGAATACGTATGTGTGTGTTTCTGTTTCTCCTGTTTCTTTATTTACGAATTTTACTGTCCTCGGTTCTTTTAGATCCTGCTCCAGTTTGTTATAAATCTGTTTGACTTTCTTTCCTACCTTATTCGGATTCTCTTTGATCCACTTGTTGTATTGTTCTATGTATGTCATTAGTCGCTTAGGTCGTCGTCTTCGAAGCTGCTGTTCCCGATGTAGTTATTTGCTAGCAGGTCGTTTAACTGCTTCATGCAGCTCTGATAGCTCTTCATCATGTTGTTGTATGTCTTTACTTCAGTTCTGTCTTTCCAGCCCCATTGGTTATTGCCATTTTTGTATTTTTCTTTTACGCCGTGTATGGCGATGTAATTTGATAGGTGTCTTAGCTGTACGCTCTGGAATGCGACATTGTGAATTAATTCTTTGTTGATTTCCAGAACCTGATTTGATAGTCCATCCAGCGTCTTGATTATTTTTTTCTCTTCTGCTGCTACTTCTTTTGAAAGGTCTTCTATTGATTCCTCTTTGTCTTCGCTGCCCTGATTGAGTACGTTCTTGATTGCGTTTGCTGCGCTTACGCTTCCCTTTAGGGCTTCTTGGTACATCTTGATGTTTACCAGTGTTTCTGGTGTCATGTCTTTCTCTTCGAAGCCTAGTTCTCGTAGCTGGTCTTTTTGTTTTTCTGTTAATGATATCTTCATTAGAATAATCCCCATTCTGCGAACTTCTCGAAGCCACCTGTCTTCTGGATGTACTCTTTTGCTATCTCTACTATTTCGCTGTATGGCTTTCCGTCTATTTCCTTATCTCCGATTGCGCAGCTTAGCTCTACTGTTTCTCCTGTTTCTTGCGCTTTTAAAAATGCGTAGATGTTTACTGACACGTCGGCTTTGGATAGGTCTTTTCCGTGTAGTCCTCCTCCTGTTACGGATTGCGCCATGTCGGATCCAAGTTTTCTATTTGTTGCTCCAGAATCTACTTCTGTTCCACCTGTCCAGTCGCCTATTGGATTGACTATCACTTCTGGTCTTATGTCGTTGAATTTTTCTTTTAGCTTTTCGGCTGGTGCGTTGCTTTGGCATATGATTAGCTTGTCTTTGTTTAGGATGTATTTCCCGTCGCATTTGTATCTGTCGTAGATGTTTCTTGCTATCTCACTGATTAGCGCGTCTTGGATTGTTAAAGGTACGCCTTTAAAGATTCCGTTATCGCCACAGCGTATCTCTTCGCTTTGGTTTTGTGATAGGTGTTTGTCCTGTGGTACTACCACTAGATCAAGTTCCATCTTTCCTGCTATTCTTTCTACGATTGGTTGAACTTCTTCTGGTGTTATTGCTTCGCTTGTTTCTGCGATTATATGACATGCGCCGTGTCCTATTAAAACCTCCACGGCTATCTTTGGTCTTTCGTTCTTTGTGTATGCTAGGTCTACTAATGCTCCAGCGATTCTGTCAGCCACTTTGTCTGGGTGGCTTGGATTTACTTTTTCTATCATTTGCATTCCTCCTCATTTATTTTCTCTGCCTTTTGTCCTGTGAATGTTTCCCACCTGTCTATGATTACGTCTACGTATTTCGGATCGTATTCCATCATGTAGCAGTTTCTGTCTAGCTGCTCGCAAGCCATCAAAGTTGATCCTGATCCTCCGAACAAGTCCAGAACGTTCTCGTTTGGCTTCGTGCTGTTCTTGATTAAATTTGCGCATAGCTTTAGTGGTTTCATTGTCGGATGTAAGTCTGCTTTTAGTGGTTTGTGTTCGTTTATTACTGTTGTTGGAACTTTGTCAGAAAATATTTCCTCCAGAAGTTTTTTCATGTCGTCTTTTTTCATCTTGTCAAAGTCTAGCTCGTCTTCCCATACGGTGCTTTGCTTTCTATCGTGTATGAAGTAATGCGCTGCTCCGTCTTTCCACCCGTAAAAGCACGGCTCGTGTTTCCATTGATAATCAGAAAGTCCTAGGCATAGGCTGCTCTTGTTCCAGATTAAGATTTGTCTTAGCTGCCAGCCCATTTTTCTCATTGCCTGTTGAAATGAAAAGTTCTCCGTCGAACTATGCCAGATATAAAACGCGCGCCCTTTCTTTAGATATTTATTCATGTTTGTGAATGCTTCTGTTAAGAAATCTATAAATTCTCCGTCTGCCATGTAGTCGTTTTCGATTGCGTCTGTGTTTGCGCCTTTGTATCTGGTTGGCGAATAATTAAGTTTGGCTTTGTTGATGTCGCTTAGATTTACGTTGTAAGGTGGATCTGTAAAAACTGTATCTATGATTTCCTCGTCGCTGTTGATTAATTTGTCGACGTCTTTTTCTTTGGTGCTGTCGCCACACATTAATCTGTGATTCCCTAGCTGGTAGATGTCGCCTAGTTTCGCTCTTGGCTCTTCTGGAACTTCTACCTCGTATTCATCCTCCACTACTTCTTTCTCGTTTATTTGTGGATCGATTTCAAATCCCAGCTCGCTCATGTCTATGTTCTTGAAACTGAACAGCTCGTCGTTTAGGATGTCTAGATCGAAGTCGCTATTCATTGTTAGCTGGTTATGTGCTAACGTGTAGGCTCTTCTTTCCTCGTCATTCAAATGATCCAATCTGATTATTGGAACTTCTTTGAATCCTAGCTCTTTGCATGCTATCAATCTGCCGTGTCCCTCTACGATTTCGTCTTTCCAGATTCCTATCGGATCATCCATCCCGAACTTCTTGATTGAATTCTTTATTTGTTCTATCTGCTCTGGTGGATGTTTCTTTGCGTTGTTTTTGTATGGTTTGATTTCGTCTATACCGACGTATTCGATTTTGAGTTTTTGATTTTCTTTCATGTTTCGTTGCTTCCTTTCATCTTTTTTGGTTTTCTTTGATTTTTTGCAATTACCACACCCCTTACGGGCTTTTTGCTCATTTTTCAGAGG
>AUXO013529306.1_pt1 | contig 22264 bp, 22 predicted proteins | sample 768731 | NCBI WGS metagenome assembly AUXO01 (sample SAMN02715735, study PRJNA202380) | gut metagenome | biome: sheep rumen | host: Ovis aries | place: New Zealand: Palmerston North | reverse complement strand
CATCCAAAAACTACTACTGTTGTAACTTTCAAAATATAAGCTTCAATATTTATTTGTGGTAGCAATAATATTGTATGTCTTATGGTATAAAAATAAAATAGTTAGTTAATATAACTATATAAGTATATAGAAAAGAATATATAAGAAAAGAAAGTTTAATAAGGTATTGACTTTCTGTATTCGATATGATATAATAAGGAGGTAGAAAAGAAATGGCTCGTTCAATAACGAAGTCTGGTGTCAGTGTAGACGACTGGCTTACAGATGATGGTCTCTTGTTGTTAGAGAGCTGGGCAAGAGACGGATATACAATGACAGACATATCTAACAAAATCGGTATCGACAATGACTGCTTCCTCAGATGGAAAGACAGATACCCTGAAATTCGTAAAGCAGTTTCTAAGGGTAAAGAGCTTGTTGATTATCAGGTTGAGAATGCTCTGTTAAAATCTGCATTGGGGTATAAAACCAAGGAAGTAAAAGTGACAACTACTATGAGATATGGTAAAGTGGTAGAAACCATAAAAGAAGTCACCGACAAAGAAATTGCTCCCTCTGTACCTGCAATTCAGATGTGGCTGTATAATCGTAACAAAGACAAGTGGAAGAATATGAATAATGCCAAAGGTATGTTTGATGATATGGAAGAAGATAGCTCCATTGAAATCACTGTTACCAGAGCTAACAAGAATGAAACAACCAATGGTGATGCTCCATCTGCTAGTGATGATGATTATGATACAGCTGTAGAGGAAAAAGAAGTAAAGGTAAGAAAGCGTACAAAGGCTGAAACCGAAGCAGTCGAAAAATCGAAAAAAAATAAAAAAGCGAAGCAGGCTGCCGACACTGTAGTTGAGGAGGAGTCCGACAATCAGGAGGTCGACTTAGATGAGTGGCCTGAAGATTGGGAGGACGATGATGAAAATAACTAAAAAAGTAAGTCCTGCCTTTGAGGACTTTATTTTCAACTGGGACTATGAACAGTATCTGCTAATTGGTGGGTACGGTTCAGGTAAGTCATACCATATCGCATTCAAAATAATACTAAAGTGTTTGAATGAGAAAAGAAAGGTATTGGTAGTTCGTCAGGTATACGATACAATTTATGAAAGTTGTTATGACCTATTCTGTGAGATACTCGACGAGATGCATATTCTCGCCTACGATTACAATGAGTTCAAAAAGAAGAAAAACAAATGTGTAGCTTTGAAGTCTCCGCTCCGTATCCGTTTTCCTAATGGTGCCCAGATTATTTTCAAGGGTATGGATAAACCCGAGAAAGTAAAATCTATCAATGGTGTCAGTATAGTATGGATGGAAGAGTGTTCAGAGACTTCTCCCGAAGCATACAAAGAGCTCCTTGGTCGTATTCGTACTCCTGATGTGAGTATGCATTTCATCTTGTCTTGTAACCCCGTCAATCGTGAGAACTGGGTGTATAACCAATTCTTTGAAAGGGAGACAGATAAAGGTAAGAAAATAACTATCGTAGATGAAAACAAATTCTATGAGAAAAAGTGCTTAATCAAGAATGGTATATACTACCACCACAGTATTCCATCAGACAATCCTTGGTTACCGTGGCAGTACCTTCGCCGACTTGATGATTTGAAGAACTACGACTACCCTCTGTATATGGTAGCTCGTTGGGGTAGATTTGGAGCTTCTGGTACCAGGGTATTCCCCCAGTTCAGGGTTGCAGACAAATCGACAAACTTCAAAGCTCGTGTCCAGGCTCTGGGTATCGAAAACCAGTACTTTGGTTTCGACTTTGGATTTGAAGAGTCGTACAACTGTGTACTTAGTATGTCGGTAGATGTACAAGAGAGCATACTATATATCTGGGATGAAATATATGTAAACCATTTGACTGACCCGCAGATGGCAAGACGTCCCGATATGCAAAAATTAAAAGACCGTCTTGACAATTATTATCAGATGGGATATAATAAAATCATAGTGGCAGATAACGAAGACCCGAAGGCTATACAATACTATCGTCAGATGGGCTTCCTTATCAGAGCTTGTAGAACTAAGTTTAATGGTTCTCGTATCAGTAATACCAGAAAGGTAAAGAGATTTAGACAAATCATAGTTAGCCCTAAATGCAAGAATGTAATTAGTGAGCTAAAAGACCTTACATATCTGAAAGACAGTCAGGGTAAGGTACAGTATGACAAGTTTAATATCGACCCGCATAGCTTATCTGCTATCTGGTATGCTTTAGATACAGTAACTGTGGCTGATGTTAAACAAAAGGATTTCCATTCAAAGAGAGGAGGATGGCGAAATGAAGAATATAGACTGGGTGAGGAAACTTACTAGCCGTAAGTTCTGGGCTGCAGTTGCTAGCTTCGTTAGTATGATGATTGTAGCTTTCGGTGGTACCGAAAATACAGCTACTCAGATTGCAGCTCTTATTATGGCCGGTGCTTCAGTAATAGCATATATCATTGGTGAAGGTCTCACTGATGCTGCTAATGCTGGTACCATCGACATCGACAATTTAATTGAAACCGAGTCAGACGAGGAGGAATGATAATGAGGTATGGTATTGATGTAAGTCACTACCAAAACTCAATCGACTGGCAGAGAGTGAAAGCTACCGGTAAGGTAGACTTCGTGATTATGAAAGCTATGTATGAAAGCAATAAGGCTAAGGATGAAACATTCGAAGCTAATTATGCTGGAGCTACAAATGCTGGTATCAATCGAGGAGTCTATAACTTTATCGGTAGTGTTTCTGCTTCTGACCCGAAGGCAGATGCTAATGCTCTGCTTGAAATTCTGAATGGTCGAAAGCTCGAGTTTGGTATTTGGCTTGACTTGGAGAGTGACAAGGTAAGAGCCTTAGGTAAGGAGAGACTTGAGGATATAGTCGAAAAAGAACGCAGAATATTTGAAGCAGCCGGATATACAGTTGGTATCTATTGTAATTATGAATGGTACAAAAACTTTATATCTGACAAAATCAAAGATGTGTTCGCTGGTAAGTTTTGGATTGCTCGTTATCCAAAGAACGACAAGGGTGTAGTTGTAAACAACTTAAATCCTAAAAATAGTTGTCCTGAGAGTATCGGTTGGCAGTATTCCTCAAAGGGGAAGATTGATGGTATAATTCCTAATGTAGATTTAGATATGTTCTGGGGAGAGGTGAGTTCAGAAATGCCGAAGAATGTTTATTCTCGTGCTACCATAAAAGACAACTGTGAAAAGTATGTTGGAGCTAAGGAAGGCTCAACAGGTCACCTGGAAGTATTGAATATCTACAACGGTAATAAACCACTTCCTCGTAAGTACGCTGTAAAACCTACAGATGCTTGGTGTGCTACATTTGCTTCGGCTATGTATATACTTGCCGGCTATCAGGATATTTTCCCGATTGAATGTAGCTGTAACAAGATGATAGAGAAAGCTAAGTCAATGGGTATCTGGGTAGAACAAGATAGTTATGTACCCAATATTGCTGATGCAGTTCTCTATGATTGGCAGGATAATGGAGTAGGAGAGAATACCGGTTCAGCAGAACATGTCGGTATCGTAACTTATGTAAATAAGGATGCCGGCTATATGGTTGTTACAGAGGGTAATTACTCAGACTCTGTTAAGAAGCGTACAATAAACCTCAATGGTAAGTATATCAGAGGATTTATAGTACCTAAGTTCACAACTGATGGAATTGAAGTTCCACATCCTACTTATGTGAAAGACATAAATACTCTGGCACACGAAGTAATTGCCGGTCAGTGGGGTTCAGGTGAAGCAAGGAAAAACAACCTTACAGCAGCAGGCTATAGTTATTCAGAGGTTCAGGCTCGCGTAAATGAGATTTTGAATACTCCAAAGACTGTAGCTGTATCTGTACAGGATAAAGCAGTAGTAGCTACTTCAAAAGCTACAAAGATTGACAAGAGTTTAGCTGGTGAATATATAACCACAGCTAATCTGTATATGAGAGACGGAGCCGGTAAAAACAAAAAGGCTTTGGTTAAGATACCAAATGGAACAAAGGTTCAGAATTTTGGTTATTATTCAGTAGCCAATGGAGTTAAGTGGCTTTACATCCAGGTAAGTCTTGGAGGTATCAAATATACAGGTTTCAGTTCATCAGCATATTTAAGGAGGTAGTCAGGTGGGACAGCTTAACGAAGAGGAAAAGGTTGCTCTGATTGACGAGTCTACTGAGTTCCTCAGGGTTTACAACCGAATACCTTATGCCTTGATAAGGGCTGAAGTAGAAACAGGTGTACAGGATGTTCTTGACGAGATAGATGAAATCTGTAAGTACTATAAAATTTACAAGAAAGGTAAGAACTTTAATGTAGAGGGTACTAATGGAGATTATGTTCCGGCAAGACTGAAGTATAAGATGTCTGCTTCACTCATAAATAAAGAGGCCAGGTTCCTCTTCGCTGAGCAGCCTGATATTAAGGTTGAACCGAAAGGTGATGTCGGTAAAACAACTCCTGAGTCAAAGCAGGCTCTTACAATTATGAATGACCTACTTGATACAATACTCAGTAAAAATAAGTTTGAGGATATTCTGATTAAAGCAGCTCGTGATTGCTTTATCGGTAAAAGAGTTGGTTGTTTGGTAAACTTCAATGAGGAAGATGGTGTGACAATTACGTTCTTACCATCAATGCAGTTTATCTATGAAACAAAATTGGGAAACCCCAATGTACTTACAAAGTTTGTCAGCTTTACTGTAGCTAAAGACTCTACGGTTCAGGTTGATAAAAGAGTGTTCAAGAAGAAATTTACTTTGGAAGATGATGGTTTCGCATACATTGAGGAAATTATGTATGACGGTACCGGTCAGCAGGTAGAAGTTGTGACAGAGAAGCAACCTACAAAGCTGAACTTCATCCCGGCTGTAGTAATCATCAATGATGGTTTATCAGGTGAGACGCTTGGTGAGTCTGAAGTTGATTTACTTATGGACTATGAAATGTGGTATTCCAAACTTTCCAATGCTGATAGTGATGCAGAAAGAAAGTCAATGAACCCTACAAAGTATGTGGTTGATATGGAGAACAACTCCACTAAGAATTTGTCAACAGCAGCCGGTGCATTATGGGATTTAGGTTCAGACCAGAACCTTGAGAATGCACATACTGAGGTTGGTATTCTCGAACCACAGATGCATTATAGTGAAGCATTGAAAACTTCACTTGAAAGAATTAAGACTACCGGTTATGAACAGGTTGATATGCCGAACATAACAAATGAAACAATGTCTGGTACAATTACATCTGGTAAAGCACTCAAGGCTATCTATTGGCCGTTGATTGTTAGGTGTAAAGAGAAGATGAAAGTTTGGGGACCTGGACTTCAGTCTATGGTTGATATTATCATACAGGGTAGTATGATTTATCCGAATTGTATCAAGAAGTATACAGATGATATTGTAACACCGGTAGCTTATGAAGTTTCTGTAGAACAGAATACTCCTTTACCTGAGGACGAGATAGAGGAAAAGACTACAAATCTTGCTGAGGTTGAAGCAGCTGTAATGTCAAAGAAGTCATATATGAAGCGTTGGTATCATTTGACAGACGACGAAGTAAATGATGAATTGATGCAGATTGCTCTTGAGCGGCAGATACTTGACGACAGTTCGTTTGATTTGAATAATGGCTATAATGGTGACAATAAGTTCATCAATCCTGGTGTGGATGATTTTAATATGGCCGGTGTAAATAGTATCAAGTCAGATGGAACCGATGATATGTCAGACGATGGCACACATGATGTACCTAATGAGAGTACCGGTGATGTGAATGATGCAGCTTCAAGTTTCTCTGGTGGTCAGAGATATACTGGTTTTCAGAGACAGACCACTAAGTTGAATGCTACACAGACAACGTCTCTCATAAGAATTATACAGCAGTATAAGTCAGGTTTATTGAACATAAATCAGGCTGTGAGCATAATGCAGTCTATGGGCCTGGACGAAACATTTGCTCGTAAGCTGTTAGAGGACGAAGAGAAAGTAAAAGATGTCCTCGGCTGATTGGTTCTTTAAGGATGCAATCGAGGCCCGTGATGAATTAACAAAAAGACAAGAGAAGGCCATAAGGAAATCCTATAATGAATGGGCAAGGGAAGTTAGGGAAGAGGCTAATCGCCTCTCCCATATTCCTGGCTCACAGAATGAACAGAGGCAAATGGCTGAACTTTATTATCAGCTTAGAAACGCTAGTCGACAGTTGTCAGCAGAGATAAACAATGAAGTGAACTCAAATGTAAATAATATGGGTTCAGTTGTGGTAAGAACAAATCAGAGGTGGTTAAGTTCTTTAGGTTTGAGTACAAATGCTCTTGACTATAAAATGTCAGCATCTAAAGACAGCGCTATTCGTAGTATACTTTCTGGTAATTTGTATCAGAACGGAAAACCTTTAAGTGAGAGGGTATGGAATTTAGCAGATGGAAATCTCAAAGACATATACTCAATCATTGGTAGAGGAATAGCATTAAATCAATCACCGTATGATATAGCTAAACAACTTGAAAAGTATCTCAATCCAAATCAGCATCTTGGTTGGACAGTAAAACAATATACAGATGCTAATGGTAGAATACATATTGCTCGTATCGGTAATAATCAGGTTGATTGGAAAGCACAGAGACTGGCCAGAACAATGCTTCAACATTCATATCAGCAAACATTGGTATCTCTTACAAAAGACAATCCATTTGTTACCGGATATATCTGGCATGCAGATGGAGCAAATGCTTGTGAATTATGTATGGATAGGGATGGTCAATTCTATAAGGCAGAAGAATTACCACTCGACCATCCAAACGGTCAATGTGATTTTGAAGTCGCAATAGATGAAGATAAGGCAAGGAATGATTTGGCCGGCTTTTTTGAAAACCCGATTGAATATCCGGACATACAGAGATTTGTCTCGGATTGAAGATTGTGAGGCCTCCCTCCTGGGGCCTCTCAGTTCTTCCAGTTTCGATTGAAAGAATATCAGTCAATAAAATATAGGTCTGAAAATTGAAGGCCTCTTTAAGGGCCTGATATGGGTCCAAAATGATGGTCTGATTTTTAGATTTATGATAAAACAATCAAAAATTTTCAAAATAAGTATTGACTTATAACTTACTTTATGGTATAATAGAAAGGTGAGAGAGAAAATGGAAATAAATAAAGGTACAATGACTGCTAACGTTGAATGTAAGAAATGTAAATCAGTCTTTACGATTGGTCCCACCAATATTACATTCGATAAAATGTACGAAGATGAAAATGGACGCTCAATATTCTTAACGTATTTCGATTGTCCGGATTGTCAAGAAAGACATTACGTACAGGTAGATAATCAACAATCTCGTGAGGTTAAAAAGAAAACTCAGAGAATGTTTGCACAGCTTTCGGTTATGAAAAATAAAAATAAACCAATACCGAAGCAACAGCAAAATAAGTTCAATAGACTACGTAAGGACCTGAATGACCGTAGGTTTGAACTTATGAAGCAGTATGATGGTTCAATAGTGACCGACACAGAAACCGGAGATAAAATCAAATTGAACTTCACTATTGTATGAGCTGTTAAGCATAAAATCATTTAGAATTGTCAGTAATTAGAAGTCAAGCGAAAAGGTTAATTAAATTTAGTTCAGTGAGCCGGTACCTAACTCGATAGTTTAGGATATACAATAACACCGTGGTTATCACGGAATTTTATGATGAAAGGTAAAAAGGTGTTAAAATGGCTGACACAGAAAACAAGAAAGACGGAATTGATACCGCAGACCAGACTGGTGCAGGTAATGATACCAACACAACTGGAGAAGCGAATGCACAGAATGATACAGGGTCTGATGCTGGTTCAGAGAATACTTCTGGTGCTGGAAGTACTGAAAAGACTTTCACTCAGAAGCAGGTTTCCAGTATGATGGCTAAGGAAAAGCGACAGGGAAGAGATGCTGCTTTCAAGGAAATGGGTATTGACCCTAACGATAGCAAGATGGTGAATATGTTTAAGGCTTTTATTCAGAGTCAGAAAACAGATGAACAGAAAGCTAACGAAGAGGCAGCGGCTCAGGCAGCTAAGATTGCAGAGGCAGAACAGAGAGCAATGGTTGCAGAGGCTAAGGCTGAAGCAATGCAGCTTGGTGTACTTCCTCAGTATGCAGATGATGCTGTTACTTTAGCTCTTTCCAAGATGTCTGATGATACAGACCTTAAGTCTATCATCGGTGAGCTCAAGACCAAATATCCTGTTTGGTTTGATGCTTCCAATGCAGGAGCTGATGGTAAGAATGCTACAGGTCAGAAGGGTACAGGTGCTTCTGTTAACAATTCATCTGATAAGGGTGGAAAGGAAAACAAAGGTATGGGTGCTCGTCTGGCAGCACAGAGAAAGACTGCTAATGGAGCTAATAAGAAGAGCTTCTGGTCTTAAAATTCAAGGAGGTAATAAACCATGTTCAACAAAGATGGTGTGAAAAACACTAAGTATGGTGCTCCCGTTCAGATTTTGGCTAACGTTGAGCATCAGTATTCGGTTGGATGCAGAGTTCCTCAGTCTCTCGGTACAAATGTTACTGGGGTAGGAAAGATTGCAAAGGCCGGTACTCCTGTCTACATTGACCTTAGTAATCTGCAGACACCTGTGGCCGCTCCCGCAGCTGCTACTGATGATGACCCTGCTGTAGTTGCTAACGCAGTACTTCTGCACAATGTGGATGTAACTGACGGTACAAAGAATGGAACTGCTCTCATTTGGGGCTTTGTAAATGTCAACAGACTTGAGTCTGATGTTCAGGCTCTTGTAACTGCAGGCACCAAAGTTGGTGATGTTCAGTTCTTGAATGTGTAAGGAGGTAAAACGAAATGACGATTTTTGATTTAATGCAGAGTGCTGAACTCGTTGCATATTGGGAAGAGTTACTTCAGGATGAAGCTCCTTACCCTTGCGAAGAGCTGTTCCCTGCTGACAAGAAGAGAGGACTTGACCTCAAGTGGCTTAAGGGTGCTAAGGGTCTCCCGGTTGTCCTCAAGACTTCCGCTTTTGATGCGGCTGCAATTCCGAGAGGAAGAATTGGCTTCGAGAAGCTGAGTGCAGAGATGCCTTACTTCAAGGAGTCTACGTACATTGACGAAGAGCTCAGACAGGAACTTAACATTGTCCTTGAGACTGGTAACCAGGCTTATATCGACTCTGTTATGAACCGTATTTTCGACGACGAAATGAGACTTCTTCGTGGTGCTCGTGCTTCTCGTGAGAGAATGAGAATGCAGGCTCTTACTACCGGTATCGTTGCTATGGCTTCTAATGGTCAGGCATTCACATACGATTACGGTATTCCTGCAGCAAACAAGGTTACTGTTCAGACTTCTTGGTCTGACCACACTAACTCTGACCCTATCGAGGACATCCGTCAGCTGAAAGAGAATATCTATCAGTCTACTGGTTATGTCATTGAGAGGGCAATGTGTGACCAGGCTACCTGGAGACATATCAGAGCCAACGAGAAGATTAAGGCTGAGATTTTTGCTCTGAAGTCAACTGTCGGTTCAATTACTGACTCTATGCTTCGTGAGTACATCAGTGACCAGCTTGATGGTCTTGTTGTTAAGGTTAACGAGAAGAGGTATGTCGACGAGACAGGTACTACCGTAGCATTTATGCCGGCCGATACATTTGTAATGTTCCCTGGTACTGCTCTCGGTAAGACATGGTTCGGTACAACTCCTGCTGAGTCTGACCTTATGACTGGTAATGCAGCTAATGTTTCTATCACAGAGACTGGTGTGGCTGTTGTTACTCATCAGAAAGTTGACCCGGTTCAGGTAGAGACTATCGTATCTATGATTTGCCTGCCTTCGTTTGAAATGGCGGATGGTGTTGGTATCATTGATACTACCCACTGATAAGTAAAAGAAGTTCGGTTGAGGCCAGGAGATTTAATATCACACCGGCCTTACCGTAGTTAAATGGAGGTAAGTCATAATGGCTATGGTAAAAATTTCTAACGGGGACGTAACTCAGATTGTTTCTCGTGGTGCTTTTGAAACTCAGTATAAGAAACTTGGTTTTCAGATTGTTGGAGATAATCAGGCAATCGAGGCTAAGAAAGAAGTGAAGAAAGCAGCTGAGGACAAGAAGCCTGAGTCACAGGTTCCCGACGATGATGATTTTGATGCTGATGCAGCAGATGATGATACCGAGGATGGTGATGATTTTGAGGAACTCCTTGAAAAGCCTATTTCTCAGTGGAATAAGACAGAGGTAAAGGATTTTGCCGCTGCTAAGGGTATCGACATTCACGGTACAAAGAATGCTAATGAGGCAAAGGAAATCATCAAGAAGTATCTTGACGATGAAGCAAAGAAAGCAGCTGAGGCTTGAGGTATGAGGTGAGACTATGACAGATGTTGAACGAGTCTACAAGGAGATACGTGAGGAACAGTCTCCATACTTCGAGGATGGTGATATTGAGTATTACCTTGAGAAAAATCATGGTAATGTAGAGGCTACCATTTACGAGATGTTAATCATTAAATCTGAGGACTCGTCTCTGTCGTTGTCAGGTGTCAACACTACAGATACCTCAGGATATTTCAAACGTCTTGCTTCGAAGTATAAGCAGTTCAACTCCGGTACTTTGATTGGAGGTTGAGCTATGATAAACAACAGATTTGTTCTGTATCAGATTAAAAGGGAGATAAAACGAAATCCCACAAAACTTAAGTTCTACAGAGTAGAGTTGAATAAGTTTGGTGAACCAACTGGTAAGTCTGTTTTGTTTAGGGAGTATACAGGTTTATATCACGAGCATGCTCCACATATGTTAGATACATATAGAATTTTAACAGGACAGACGGCAGGTGACACTCGTACAGAAAAGACACCTCAGCTTATGGTACCTTATGAGGATTTTTATTTCTTGAATGACTCTGGTGAAAAAGAATGGCATGAAGTCAAGGTCGGTGATGTAGTCGATTTGAATGGACGTAAATGTCGTGTAACTGGTGTATTGAATGTTCAGGAATGGAACCTTTTGATGGACATATCGTTTGAGGAGGTTGACGACGGTGGCAATACAGGGAAGCCGAACCAGTAAAACTGGTAAGACAACAATATCAATGGAGTTTTATCGTGATAACGGAATTGTTATGGGTCTTGAGTCTGTACAAAATCGTGCATCACAAAACTTTGTTAAGTATATGCAGAGACGGGCTGATGAAATAGAAGTGTATATGAAGCAAAACCACCCTTGGCAAAACCGTACAGGTAGAGCCGAGAGAGGACTTCATACTTCAGTTGATGAAGTTATAACAGGTGGTGAAGCATTAGTTCAGATTGGACTACTTCACGATGAAGGCACTTGGTATTGGCGACATCTTGAGTATGGTATGGGTAGACGATTTGCTATCATTGAACCGACTCAAAGAGTATTTGGTCCTAAACTGCTAAATGAGTTAAACTTGTCTGAGTTGTATAGATTTACAGGAAATCCAAAGAAGTAAGGAGGTGTGAGATATGGCCATCAAACCTTTGGAGTTCGATTTTCAAGAGAGTAGGTGGCAGGACTTATATCTTCACCTCAAAAATAAAGGGTATGATGTTTATGCACCTGCACAAAAAGTCGGTGAGTGTACAGAACCTTATTTAGTTGTCAAGAATGACGGTTCATATCAACATGTGAATTTTTCAACCGACAGGGATATGTATGCAATTTATTGTTACGTTCCCAAATTAAGATATAGTGAGCTTGAGCCTCTCGTCCAAAGAGTGAAGCGGGATATGAGAGAATTATACCCTATGTTTCAGGTCTACGGACAACAACTTGCTTCATTTTATGACGATGAAGTTAAAGCACACTATATAGCAATTGAGTATGAGAACTATAAGAAAGTTCTTTTTATGTAAGGAGGTAGACGACAATGAAGAAGTCGAGGAATGAAATTCCTACAATTGACGTCAATCTGGTTACAATCTCGACGAGGGCAGGCAAAGAGTTTGGTTTCGACACTGCTAATCAGATTGAGGTAGAGGTACAGACAGAAGATACTGATGCCGTTCGTCTTGTTGTAAAGGGACGTTTAAGAGCACAGAAGCCTCAGGAGTCCACCATCACTGGACACGAGATTACGCTTCACGACAATGTGTTCAATCCGGAACTTGTCAAGGTACTTCAGGGTGGTACAATCCTGTACTTTGCTGATGCATCCAAGACAACCACAACTACAGAGGAGACAAAGTACGGCTTTGCTCAGTATACTCCTCCGGTAGCAGGTTCTGGTGAAAAGGGAGAAGTCTTTGAACTGAATGCTTATTCTGCTATCTACAATGCAGCAGGTGTTATCACCGGTTACGAAAAGACAGTTTATCCTAACTGCCAGGGCGTACCTGTAGCATTCAATTCAGAAGATGGTACTTTCAGAGCTCCTGAGTATACCATCAATTCTGCTCCCGATACAGGAGAGGCACCTTATACAGTATCTTGGGTAAAAGAGCTTCCTGAGCTTGACGACCCTGACCTCATTGAGGTTACTGTAACAGGAACAGATGCTTCTACTACATACGATGCAGGTGGAGCAAGTAATACATTCGATGTATCTACTATGTTCACAACAAATCCTACATCAGGCATTGGTGAGATTACCTATGAGATTACCGGTGGAGATAATATCGGTACCATTTCTGGTTCAACCGTTACTCTTACTGGAGTTGGTACAATCACCATTACAGCTAGTGTAGCTGCTACAACAACTACTGGTGCCGCAACCGGACATGCTGTTCTGACAGTTACAGCTGCCTGATTTGGTGGTTGACAAATAAAAGTAAAAGTGATATAATCAAGATATAGCTGGTTTGGGATAATGTAAAAATTGTTCTGGGCCAGCATATCTTGTATTATAGGCTAAAAGAAAGTGAGGATAAACCAAAATGAAAACATTTACGAGAGAAGAGCTTGAGGCTTTGAACATGGATGAAATGCAGATTGAAGCTATTTTGAAACAGCAGAATACAACTGAAGAAGCTATGAAGGCTATTGGTGAGTCAGAGAACAGAGAGCAGACAGAGAAGCCGGTAACTGTTGTAAACAATATCACAGCATTTCCTACATTGGATGAGTCAAAAATCACATCCATTGCAGACATTAAGAAATATGCTCAGGGTTCCATTGTTCAGTTACCGTCGTTTGATGGTGAGCATCCTTTTATTGCCAGGGTAAAGAGACCGTCACTTTTGGTTATGGTTAAGACGGGTAAAATTCCTAACAGCTTAATCAATCAGGCTACACAGTTGTTTCAGAAAGGTGCAGGTTCTCTTGGCAAGGACAATACAATTTCTGATATGTATGACATTATGGAAACCATTTGTGATGCAGCTTTGGTGTCTCCGTCATATTCAGAGATTAAAGAGGCTGGCTTAAATCTGACAGATGAACAGATGATGGCTATTTTTAGTTATACACAGCAGGGGGTAAAGGCCCTCGAACAGTTTCGTTAAGTCAGAGGAAATATTGAATGTCATAGCAATGTCAAAATTGTATGATGTTCGACCGAGTGTATTATTAGATATACCAGATGCTTATACAAGTTATTGTTTTGATGAAGCATGTGCTTATATAACATCAAGAATAAAAGATGGTGAAGAACCTGATTTTAGTGTTGTAGAAAATAACAATATTGAAAAGCCACATTATAATTCATTAAGTGATATGTACGCTAGCATGGGTTATAAGAATGGTAGATATAAAAAGCAGTTGAATGAATAACATACGAGAAAGGAGGTAAGGCCGGTATGATACCAGTTGGAACTGCAGTTGGTTATTTAACCCTTGATTATACACAGTTTAGCAGTAACTTAAAAACTGCAATCGGAGAAGCTACAAGTTTAAGTGGTAAATTTTCTGATACATTGGGTAAGGGACTAACTACAGTTGGTAATCAAATTGCTGGTGTAGGTAAGGCTATGACTACCGGTCTTACAGTCCCTATCGGTACAGCAGCTGCTAGTGCAGTTAAGTTTGGTGCAGATTTTGATAAGAGTATGTCAAATGTAGCAGCAGTATCTGGTGCAACTACAGAAGAGTTTGGTAAAATGAGACAAGCAGCTATTAGCTGGGGTGAGAAAACAGTTTATACAGCTACAGAAGCTTCAGATGCACTGTATTATATGGGTCTTGCAGGATGGGGAGCAAATGAGTCCATTGCTGGTTTAGGACCTGTACTTAATTTGGCTGCAGCAGGTGACCTTGAATTAGGTCGTACTTCTGATATTGTAACAGATGCAATGACTTCTATGAAGTTGGCAGCAGGTGAGCTGAATAAGGATGGTATAGAAAATACAATCCATTTCACAAACAGTCTTGCAGCTGCTATGAGTAATTCAAATACTGATGTAGACCAGATGGGAGAAGCATTTAAGTATGTTGCTCCTTTGGCTGGTGCATTAGGATATGACATCAATGATTTGTCTTTAGCTTTAGGTCTTATGGCTAACGTAGGTGTAAAAGGTTCACAGGCTGGTACAGGTTTAAGACAGGCTCTGAAAAATCTTATTGCTCCTACAGATAAGGCTCAGGCTTATATGGATAAGTTTGGTGTAAGTTTGTATGATGATACCGGTAAGGCCAAAGATATGAGAACCTTTATGGAGGAACTCAGAGGAACATTTGGTGATTTGTCGGTAGACATATATGACTCTAACGGAGAGTTAAAATCTGCAGAGCAGATAATGGAAGAGTATGGTCACAGCTTACCTACTACTCAACAAGAGAAATTGAATGCTATTGTTGAGATATTTGGTACACGAGCTCTTCCTGGTATCTTAGGTATTATCGAACAGGGTGACGATAAGTTCACTGATTTGGCAGATGCCATTGATGGTTCAGATGCAGCCTTCGTAAAATATAATGGTGATATAATGCCAATGAAAGAAGCCCTTGAAAAGTTCGGTGATAGTGTATACGATACAACAAAGGGATTTGAAATTCTTGGAGCTGCTGAAGGTATGGCACAGATACAGATGGATAACTTACAGGGTGACTGGATAAGGTTTACATCTGCATTAGGTACATCCAAGATAATGATTTCAGATTTGGTTAAGGATAGCTTACGTGGATTTGTTCAGAAACTTACACAGCTTGTTCAGTGGTTCAATAGTCTGGATGATGCACAGAAAAAGCATATCCTCAAGATTGCAGCTATTATAGCAGCTATTGGTCCTTTACTTCTTGTATTTGGTAAGACAGTAGCTGGTATCGGTAGTATGATAACCGGTTTCCAAAAGATGTCACAGGCATTCAATCTTATACAAACAGGATTTGTAATGTTTGGTACAAAGTTGAAGAATGTTGGTGAAGCTTTCAAGTTGGCCAAAGCAGGATTTACAGGATTTGCCGGTGAAACAAGTGCTTTAGGTACAGCTTTAGCCGGTGTAACTGCTCCAATGATAGCTATTGTAGCTGTGATTGCAGTTCTTGTAGCTGCGTTTGTACATCTGTTCAAAACCAATGAAGATTTCAGAAACAAAATCATAGGTATCTGGGATGGTATAGTAAATAAGTTCAAAGAAGCGGGACAGAAGATAACAGATGCAATCAATTCTTTAGGCTTTGACTTCTCTGGTTTAGGTGAAGCTATATATGCAGCTTGGGATTGGATTTGTAATGCTCTTGCTCCTATTCTGTCAGAGATATTTGCAAATATTGGCAGGATGATTGGTGGAGTTGTAGATATTGTAGTAGGTGTGGTTCAGGTTATTACTGGACTGATTAAAGGCTTCAAAGATGGTGATTGGTCACTATTTGTTGAGGGTCTTAAATCTATCTGGGATGGTTTTTGGGCTATTGCAACTTCTCCTTTTGTAGCAGTATATAATGTACTTACAGAGTATCTTGCTAAGTTTGGTTTAACGTGGTCTGATGTATGGAACGGTATCAAGGATTTCTTCTTTGGTGTCTGGGAAGCTATCAAGACATTTATTAGTAATGTACTGAATGGCATAAAGAATTTCTTTGTAGGTATTCTTAATGGTATTCATAATGCTTGGGTATCAGTATGGACAGCAGTAAGTACATTCATCAATACTACACTTACAAATATTCAGACGTTCTTTACTAATGTATGGAATGGTATTAAGAATTTTGTAAGTAATACTTGGGATAGTATAAAAACGAAAATCTCAACAACATTTGAGAGTATAAAGAATTTTATACAAACAACTTTACAGACGATACAGACTATCAAACAAACGATATGGACAGCGATAAAGAACTTTATAGCTAATACTTGGGATGCTATCAAAACAAAGATAAGTACTACCTTTGAGGCTATAAAGAATTTTATTACTACCACGTTACAGGCTATACAGACTACAATGCAAACCGTTTGGAATGCTATCAAAACATTTATAGCAAACACTTGGGATGCTATTAAGACAAAAATTTCTACTACATTTGAAGCAATTAAAACGTTTATAACAACTACATTACAGGCTATTCAAACAACAATGCAGAATATCTGGAATGCTATTAAAACGTTTGTTATCAATACAGTAGAAGCAATAAAAACACAAGTGAGCCAGAAGTTCGAAGCGTTGAAATCTGCAGTTACTCAGACCATAGAAAATCTGAAAACTGCAGCACAAAATAAATTCAACGAAATGAAAACCAATGTTATAAATACCGTTGAGAACATAAAATCACAGGTATCAAGTAAAATGACAGCTATGAAAGATGCTGTTGTTCAGACAATATCAAATATGGCTACCTCAATCATCAATAAGGTGAAAGAGATTTACAATGGTATCGTAAATACATTTAGTAATATCAAGTCCAAGATGGAAGAGGTTGGTTCAAATATTGTTAATGGTATCTGGCAAGGTATAAGTAATGGTTGGGATTGGTTGAAGAATAAAGTTGCTGATTTAGCTAAGTCGTTATTGGATGCAGCTAAAGATGCTCTTGGTATTGAGTCACCATCAAAAGAGTTTGAGAAACAGGTTGGTGTTTGGTTACCCCCTGGAATAGCAAATGGATTTGCTAAAGCTTTACCTGCAGCTATGGCTGATATGGAAAGTGAACTTGATGATGGTTTGAGTGAGTTTGATGTTAAAGACATTGATATTGTCGGTTTGTCAAATTCATTTATGACTGTAGTAACTGAAGTAACAGATTGGTTCACATCAATCGAGGAAAGGTTAGCTCAAACTGTAGATGCAGTAAAGACAGACATAGCTAATCTTATTGGAGTAGGTCAGTTGGTTCTCAATTCAGATGGAACTATTAGTGGTTTGGTTATGAATAAACCAAGTGATAGTCTGGAAGTAAGTACTCCTGGTAGGGGTAATAATTCTGGTAATGGTGGAGAAGTAGTAAATAACTTCACATTCTATTCTAATGAGTCGATTGATGAAATAAAGGCAGCTAAGCTCTTGAAAGAAACACAGAGAGATTTGGCTGAGGGTTTTTAACAGAAAGGAGTGAGTTGAGCGATGGTAGAGAATATCACGCTAAAGAATACCAATACGTTGGCTCTACTTGAGCTCGATGTAGTTACAACTCCATATTACATACTCGATAAGGTTGATTGGGGACAGATTGAAAGTACGCATCATTCATACAAGTATGTCAATCAGATTGGTGTATATGTAACAGGTACTTCTCTTGAAACGAGAGATGTTGTTATATCTGGTTGGATAATTGCTCGTACTGAAAATCAGATGTCAGAACGAAAGAAAATGCTCAATCGTTTTGTCAATCCCCAACAGCTAATCGAGCTGAAGTATAAAGAGTATGTTTTGGAGTTTTTACCGGATAAATCAATAAAGTATTCAGCTACAATAAACGACAATAATGAAGTTATTTGTAAGTTTGAAATTGCCGGTGTAGCTCCAAATCCTTTGTTCAGAGAGAATACACAAAATAAAACAGCCGCTGCTACAACGAGAGGTATGTTCCATTTTCCTTTGATTATCGGTTGTGGTAATGAGGAGCTTGGTAATAAAGATAACCTCGATAATGGCTATCCAACAATTATGTTTGGTTTAAGAGAGCCTTCGTTGATAATAGATGTGTACAATAAAGGTGCGGTATCTGTTGGTATGGAGTTGGTGTTCAAAGCTACAGGTACAATGAGTAATCCGTCCTTTATCAATGTTCGTACTCAGGAGTATTTCAAGGTAAATAAAACACTTACGGCTGGTGAAGAAATACGAATAAATACAAATATTGGTGAGAAGAAAATTGTAGGTACTTTGAATGGTGTAAGTTATAACTATTTTAAGTATCGTGATTTGGATAGTACTTGGTTACAGCTTGATGTCGGTGACAATCTTTTCAGATATGATGCAGATAGTGGTCTTGATGTACTTGAGTGTTATGTATATTTCTATAACAGATATTTGGAGGTGCAAGAATGCTATTAGATAAGAAAATCCAAATAACTGTGTTTCAGATAACAAATACAATATTTGAGCCAATTGGTGATTTATCACAGTTCACAAGTATCATTTTACCAGATGCTTTTAATGGGTATGGTAACTTTGAATTGTGGGCACCGATTATGGATGATAATTCAGAACTACTTAAAAAGGATAATATCCTTTGGGCTGGTGGTGAGAATGCATACATAATTGAGGTGGTAAAATCAACGGTTGACAACAAAGGTGAAAAGAGTTATCATATAAAGGGACGGTCATTAGAGCGTTTCTTGTGTGATAGAATTATATGGGGTGGATATACAAAGTCAGGTTATGCATCAACTATAATGTATGACATAGTAGATAAAAATTGTATAAACCCAGCTAATTCAAAAAGAAAGTTACCATGGTTGGTTAATGCAACAGATTTGCATTTGGGTAATCAAATATCCCAGTATCAGAAAACAGGTGGAGAGGTATATGATGCTTTAACAAACTTAGCTTCTGATAGTGATATAGGTTTCTCTATAATATTTGACCCACGAAATAAGCAGCTTGTTTTTGAGGTAAGAGCTGGTGTAGATAGAACCGTTGATAATACATCAGGTAATGACCCTGTTGTTTTTAGTACAGACCTTGAGGATATTCTATCAAGTTCGTATTATTCAAACAATGAGGACGAGAAAACGATGTGCTTGGTACAAGGTGAAGATAGTGGTTCTTCTCGTAAATCAGAAACAGTAGGAGCTGTTAATGGTATCGGTTATAATCGTAGAGAACTATATGTAGATGCAAGAGATTTGCAATCAGAGGTTTATAATGAAGATGGTACAACAACTTCATTAACAGATGCTCAATATAGAGCAACTCTGGTACAAAGGGGTAAAGAAAAATTAGCCGAACATGTGGCAACCGAAACTTTTGATGCACAGATAAGACAGTTTGGTGATGTTCAATATGAGTTCGGTGTAGATTATGTCAAGGGTGATAAAGTTACAGTTATAGATAAGCAGTTGATGATACAGGTATCAGCTCGTATAACTAGTGTTGAAGAAGATTTTAGTGATGAGTATGCACTGATACTCACATTCGGTTATTCATATCCTACCATTCTTTTGAAGGTAAAAAGAGCTATAAGTTAGGAGGTGAGATTAGATGGCTCAGGAATGTGGATTTTTTAATGCTCAGTTAGTGGGTGAAGAATATGACCGAGTATATCTTGCCGAACAGTTTGCAGCTTATTTTGCCAGCTTTATAGGGAATGGTGTATTTGGTAGTTCAATGCAGCAGTTGGAAGTAACTGCTAATAATGATATGACCACAAATGTATTATCCGGTCAGGCTTGGATAAATGGTTGGTGGTATAGAAATACAGATGTATATACATTAAGTCATTCTGTTGCCGATGGTATTTTATCGAGGATAGATATAGTAGTTCTTAGGTGGGACCATTCAGTAAGAGATATGTATTTAACTGTTATTGAGGGTACTCCATCAGCAAATCCTATAAAGCCGCCTATCGTAAGAAATGCAGACTTTTATGATTTGCAGTTATGTGAGGTAAGTATACCCGCAGGTTCTATAAGAATTACTCAGGCTCAGATAACAGATACAAGACTTGATAATTCTGTTTGTGGATTGGTAACAGGTGTTGTAGACCAGATTGATACGACAGATTTGTATAATCAGTTTGAAACATATTTTGAAGAATGGAAAGCTAATCAGCAGGCTGATTATGAAAGTTGGACAGCTGCCAAAAAGGCTGCTTATGATGCCTGGGTCGCAAATACTCAACGTCTTTATGATGATTGGGTTGGTGATAAGCAGAATGAGTATACAACATGGACAGCCAATAAAATGGCAGAATATGTTACTTGGGTGGCTAATATGCAATCTGAATATTCTACTTGGGTTGCTCAGCAAATGCAAGAGTATACAGATTGGATAACTGACCAGGAAACAACATTTGATGAATGGGCAGATGAACATCGTGATGAATATGATGCTTGGATAGCTGCTCGTCAATTAGAGTTTCAGAGTTGGTATAATACTCATACTACTAATTGGGCAAATGATTTTGAAACCTGGTTTGAAACCATTAGAGGTAAACTTGATGGAGATATAGCCGGTAGCTTACAAAATCAAATAGATGAGCTTAATGCTGTAGTTACAAATCTTGAAGGGATGTTATTTGCTGGATTGTTATATTTCCCGGCAAGTACAGATAGTAGAGATGCTATAGTAACTAATGACGGAGCTTATTTATTATTTACTCAGAGAATTTGTAGATGTAATTAAAAGAAAGGAGAAATACAAATGTCTACTATTAGTGGAGAAACAAAAAAGATTTCAGAATTGCCTTCCGCTCAGAATTTGGTAGCAGAAGATATGCTTGTGGTTGAGCGCCAGGTCGGCGGTACTGAGAAAATGACCTATGGTGAAATGGTTGAAAAGGTAACAGAAGATGTTATTGCTTCAGATGAAGTATCAGCTATACAGCAGACTATTACTGGTCATACTCAGCAGATTAGTTCTTTGGGACAGACTCAGACACAGCAGGGACAGGCACTTAGTTCTCTTGGTGAAACTGTGACATCACAGGGAGAAACAATTGCTTCTCATACACAGAGTATCAATTCACTTGATACGAATAAAGAGAATAAAGCTACAGACCCCGATGAACTTGGAGAGGGTTATTTGTACAAGAACGAGGATGGAGATGTTATTCTTGTAGAAGGTGGAGGTTCTGGTGGTTCTCATTTTAAGTATGGAATTACATTTGATAATGGAGCAGATGGTACTCCATCAAATGTGACATATATTGAGGATTGTGTAGGATTTACACCGGCTTCTGGTGCTAATCTTGGAAGTTGGGGAAGTACGAGATTATTGACGGAGTTCTTTAGACCTTGTGTTATTGGTCCTAATGATGATGCTCCTGTATATTATCTCAATCCGGCAGTATTAACTCAGAAGCTTGATGGAACGGCAGCCGTTCTTACAGGTGCAGACGGAGATGTAATGGTTCAGGTTAAGAAGTTGTATGGTAAGTTTGTAAATAATGGGACTTCAATTACAGTTTATATTTCTGACCAGAAAGAGGATGATACCTGGTTCTGCTGGACAGAGATTGATGGTGTTGAAAGAGAGTATGCTTATCGTGGAAGATATATGGCTGGAGTTGCTTCTGGTGCAGGTACAGTAATGAGGTCTATATCTGGCGTAAGTAAACTGGTAAATATTACCAGAGCTAACGGTAGGACTTATGCATTAAATAGGGGTGCAAAATACCATCAGAATAATGTGTACCTGTTATTCTTATGGCAGTTTATGTATCTGCTTATGTATAAGAATAGGAACTCACAGTCGGCTCTTGGTCAGGGTAGAACAGCTTCTTCAAATACATCTAATGTGGCTACAGGTTGGTCAAATAATTATGGATGTTGTTGGGGCGACCAGGGAGGAGTTAATGGTTGTGTATTCCTTTGGGTTGAAGATTTTTATGGAGACACTTGGGAGTGGGTTGATGGTCTTACAGTAGTATCAGATACCTATAAGTTAACCAAATATCCGAGTAGGTATAATGATACCGGTGAGAACTTTGAAATATCTGTTGCTTCTGGTCTTACTGCTGCAGCAAATAATGGTAAGTATGTATCAAAGATGACTGGTACAAATGTAATACCTTTCTTACCTGCTGCTACTGGAGGTAGTGATAGTACTTACTATTGTGATTATTTCTGGTTAGCTGATAGTACCCAGGTTGCTAGGTTTGGCGGCCGTTGGGATAATGCGGCTGTGGCCGGCGCCTTCTGTTGGAATTTGGCTGATTCGGCTTCGGGTGCGCATGCGGGTATCGGCTC
>AUXO014462139.1_pt1 | contig 22265 bp, 19 predicted proteins | sample 768731 | NCBI WGS metagenome assembly AUXO01 (sample SAMN02715735, study PRJNA202380) | gut metagenome | biome: sheep rumen | host: Ovis aries | place: New Zealand: Palmerston North | reverse complement strand
GTTGCGTGCCCAATGGAGTTCGCTGGCCACATTGGCAGTGTGCAGTCGCAGCCATCCCCGCCGCTCGGTGAGCGACCATGCTGACTGGACGGGATTGTGGTTCCACTCCCACTGCATGCCCAGTTTCGTGTCGGTGAAGGCATCGTTGGTGGGAAGATAAGTCTTTTCGTAGGTAGCGCCTACATCAGGCTTCTTGTAGGTGGCTCCATTTTTCGACACGTCCACGCCGTTGTTGCCGATGATGGGCCAGCCGTTCTCCCACTTCACGGGTTCCAAATACGGAATGCGCCCGATGGCTCCGGCATCTCTGAAAATCAGCGTCCACCACTCGCCTGTCTGAGTCTCAATCAGCGCTCCTTGGTGGATGCGGTTATAGCGGAACAGGCGCTGGCTGCATTCTTCATAAGGCCCCATAGGGTTCTTGGAGCGGAAGATGGTCTGCGAAGCCTCCGTGTTGTAAGTAGCGTAAATGTAGTAGTATTCGCCAATATGGTACATGTGGCTGCCTTCACAGCCTCCCTGCACGCTGATGGCCTTTGCGCTAGAAATCTTCTGCAGAGTCTTAGCGTTAAACTTGTTCACATAGATGTCGTTGATGCCGCATGCCACATACAGGTAGCCGTCACCATTCTCGCCATCATCGAAGAGCCATCCTGGGTCATGATAGGCCTCAGGCAGCCGGGTCACCTTCCAGTCGCCCTCAGGGTCTTCAGCTGTGAGAAGGATGCTCTGCGAGTCCTCCGACCACGTGGAGCAAGGGAAGTAAAGATAGAACTTTCCATCATGGTATGTGAGTGACGAGGCCCACATGCCCTGCGAATAGTGATGCTTGCCGTTCATCAGGCTGTAGGCATCGTTGTCAAGAATCTGTTTCAAGGGGTTGGCACAATACTCCCAGTTGACAAGGTCTTTCGACTTCAAGATGGTTGCTCCGGGAAAGTGGTACATCGTGGTGCTCACCATGTAGTAGGTGTCACCCTTTCTGGCCACATCAATATCGGGGAAGTCGCCATTGATGACCGGGTTCACATACGTACCATTCCCCTTGTCGGCGCTCCACACCATCCTGTAACTCTGCGTTTGAGCCATCGTACTCTCTGAATACCAGCACAACGCTATGGCTAGTAAAATAGGTAATCTTCTCTTCATTTTACGGTTAAGTTGATTGTTCTTATGATTGCGTATCCTGTTCGCGCCACAAATGTACAGCATCTGCCTCATTTTGCCTTACAGCAACGAAACACTTCCTTTCGATTATGTAACGAAGCGCCTGTCTGCGCCACAAATGCCCCATTTGTAACACTTCTTCGCAGCGATTGTGTTACAAGTGTAACATATGGTGTGTTACAGGTGTAACATACGGTGTGTTGCAAGTGTTACATAGGGTGTGTTACAAGTATTACCCCGAGGGTGTCGCAAGTGTTACCTCGAGGGTGTCACAAATGTTCCCTCGAGGGTGTCACAAATGTTCCCTCGAAGGAGCGCAAATGTTCCCCCGAAGGAGCGCAAAAAGCAGCCTTGACGGCGTGAAGAATGCCGCTTAGGGCGTGCCCCATGAAGGCATGGAGAATAGTGTCCTCAGGCATAATGGTTTATCAATGAGGCGGGATGTGGAAAGTGAAAGGAAGTAGATTTGGTCGTAATAGAAAAAAGATGTACCTTTGCATCCAAATCGCATAATGGGGAGTAAGCTCCCCAAGAACTTTCTTTTACAGAACAACAATGGAATACAACTTTAGAGACATCGAAAAGAAGTGGCAGCAGAAGTGGGTAGAGGAGCAGACCTACAAGGTTGTCGAGGACAAGAACAAGCCAAAGTTTTATGTGCTGAACATGTTCCCTTACCCAAGCGGAGCAGGTCTGCACGTGGGACACCCACTGGGCTATATCGCCAGCGACATCTACGCACGCTACAAGCGTCTGCAGGGCTTCAATGTGCTGAACCCTATGGGCTATGACGCTTACGGCCTGCCAGCCGAGCAATACGCTATCCAGACAGGTCAGCACCCTGAGAAGACAACCTTCCAGAACATTGACCGCTACCGCGAGCAGCTGGACAAGATCGGTTTCTGCTTCGACTGGGACAGAGAGGTGCGCACTTGTGCTCCTGAGTATTACCATTGGACACAGTGGGCTTTCCAGAAGATGTTCAACTCGTTCTTCTGTCTGAAAGAGCAGAAGGCTCTGCCTATCGAGAAACTCATCCAGCGTTTCGAGACCAAGGGAACGCTGAGCGACGATGGCGGCACGGTGCAGGTGGCCTGCACGGAAGAACTGCACTTCACTGCCGAGGAGTGGAACTCTTGGGACGAGAAAAAGAAGAGCGACGTGTTGATGAACTACCGTATTGCCTTCATGGGCGAGACGATGGTGAACTGGTGTGCAGGACTGGGCACAGTGCTGGCGAATGACGAGGTAGTGGATGGCGTGAGTGTGCGCGGCGGCTTCCCTGTGGAGCAGAAGAAAATGCGCCAGTGGTGCCTGCGCGTGAGCGCTTATGCTCAGCGACTTCTCGACGGTCTGGAGACCATCCAGTGGAGCGACTCCATCAAGGAGACCCAGAAGAACTGGATTGGACGCTCAGAAGGCACAGAAGTGCAATTCAAGATTGCTGACTCAGACGAAAGCTTCACCATCTTCACCACTCGTGCCGACACCATGTTCGGCGTGACCTTCATGGTGCTGGCTCCAGAGAGCGAACTGGTGGAGAAAGTGACTACAGCCGAGCAGAAAGCAGCTGTAGAAGACTATATCAAATATGTGAAGGGCCGCACAGAGCGTGAGCGCATGATTGACCACAAGGTGACAGGTGTGTTCTCTGGCTCATATGCCATCAATCCTTTCACAGGCGAAAAGAATCCTATCTGGATTTCAGAATACGTGCTGGCAGGCTACGGAACAGGCGCCATCATGGCTGTGCCTGCTCACGACAGCCGCGACTATGCCTTTGCGAAGCACTTCAACCTGCCTATCATCCCACTCATCGAGGGGGCTGACGTGAGCGAGGAGAGCTACGACGCCAAGGAAGGCATTGTGACCAACTCACCACGCAAGGATGTGAAGCCATACATCGACTTCAGCCTCAACGGACTCACGGTGAAGGAGGCTATCGCTGCCACAAAGAAGTATGTGAAGGAAGCAGGCATTGGCCGCGTAAAGGTGAACTACCGTCTGCGCGATGCCATCTTCTCTCGCCAGCGCTATTGGGGCGAGCCATTCCCCGTATATTACAAAAACGGCATCCCAACCATGATTCCAGAGGAATGCCTGCCTATCGAACTGCCAGAAGTGGACAAGTTCCTGCCTACCGAGACAGGCGAGCCCCCACTGGGCAACGCTACCGTATGGGCTTGGGACGAGGCCAACAAGAAGATTGTGGAGAACACAAAGATTGACAACAAGACTGTGTTCCCCATCGAACTCTATACCATGCCTGGCTTCGCAGGCAGTTCGGCCTACTACTTGCGCTACATGGATCCACACAACAACCAGGCACTCGTAAGCGAAGAAGCTGACAAGTACTGGCAAAATGTGGACCTCTACGTAGGCGGCAGCGAGCACGCTACAGGCCACTTGATTTACAGCCGCTTCTGGAACAAGTTCCTTTTCGACCTCGGCATTTCCTGCAAGGAAGAGCCCTTCCAGAAACTCATCAACCAGGGCATGATTCAGGGACGAAGCAACTTCGTCTATCGCATCAAGGACACGAACACGTTTGTGACGCTGGAGAAGAAAGACCAGTATGACGTCACTCCTATCCACGTGGACGTGAACATCGTGAGCGCCGACGTGCTAGATGTGGAGGCCTTCAAGGCTTGGCGTCCAGAGTACAACAACGCTGAGTTTGTTCTCAACGACGAGGGCAAGTACGTATGCGGATGGGCTGTGGAGAAGATGTCTAAGTCTATGTTCAACGTGGTGAACCCCGACATGATTGTGGAGAAGTTTGGCGCTGACACCTTGCGTCTCTACGAAATGTTCCTCGGTCCTGTGGAGCAGAGCAAGCCTTGGGACACCAACGGCATTGACGGTTGCCACCGCTTCCTGAAGAAGCTGTGGAAATTCATGACCAACGAGGACGGCACTATCAACGCTACAGACGGCGCGGCATCGAAAGAAGAACTCAAGGCCCTGCACACCCTCATCAAGAAAGTGACAGCAGACATCGAGGTGTTCTCTTACAATACATCTATCGCCGCCTTCATGGTGTGCCTCAACGAACTCACCAAGCTCAAGAGCACCAGCCGTGAGGTGAAGGAAGCACTCACCATCCTGCTGGCTCCATTCTGTCCTCACCTTGCCGAAGAACTCTGGCACCTGCTGGGCAAGAACACCACCGTATGCGACGCCCCTTGGCCAGCCTTCAACGAGGACTACCTGAAGGAGGACTCTGTGAAGATGATGGTGGCCTTCAACGGTAAGGCACGCTTCCAGCTGGAATTCCCTGCCGACGTGACAAAAGAGGATGCAGAGAAAGCAGCTCTTGCCAATCCACAATCTGCAAAGTGGATGGAAGGCTTCACTGTGGCAAAAGTCATCGTGGTGCCAGGCAAGATGATCAACATCGTGCTGAAGAAATGACAAAGTCAAACATATTCCATGAACTAAAGGATTATGCCCTCATCTCTGTGGGCGTAATCCTTTATGCTATGGGCGTGACAGTGTTCATGCTGCCCTACAGCCTGACAACGGGCGGAGTGGCTGGTGTAGCCTCTATCATCTATTATGCTACTGGTATCGAGGTACAAGTCACTTACGTGATTGTCAACATCATCCTGCTCATCATTGCCATCAAGGAACTTGGCATCCGCTTCTGCTTCAAGACCATTTATGCCGTGTTCTTCATGACTTTTGTGCTGTGGCTCTTCCAGCGTATCATCGAGATACCTGACCCTAATCAAACTGGAGCCATGATGCTGCCCAAATTCATCGGCGAAGAGTCGTTCATGGCCTGTGTGCTGGGAGCCATCCTCTGTGGCTCTGGCGTAGCACTGTGCTTTGAGAACAACGGTTCGACAGGAGGTACCGACATCATTGCAGCCATCGTGAACAAGCACCGGAACATGTCACTCGGCTCAGTCATCATGTCGTGCGATGTAGTTATCATCTCTTCATGCTATTTCATCTTCCACGACTGGTTCCGCGTCATCTACGGTTTCGTCATGCTGTTCATCTGCTCTACGACTATCGATTACTGGATGCGCCGTCGCCAGCAGTCTGTGCAGTTCATGATTTTCTCGCGCAACCCTGACGCTATTGCTGACGCTATCATCGAGACCCATCATGGCGTGACTATCCTCGACGGTGAGGGCTGGTACACCCATACAGACCGCAAAGTCATCGTCAGCATCATTCGCCGCCGTGACCAAGCCCTCATGCAGCGCATCATCAAGCGCATTGACCCCTATGCCTTCGTCTCCATGACGGATGCCAGCGGTGTGTGGGGCGAAAGTTTCGATAAGTTCAAAGTGAGGGAAAACCGTGAGAAGGACAAGAAAAACACTATCCTGGTGTGCGTCACTAACAACACCACCAAGATAGACACTGCTCAACAAGTACTTGGTGACTATTACGATGTGCGCTCCCTCCTTCAAGTGGGCTGCGACACCCGCAAGGAGTTTTACTCTGTCATTCTGGGCCAAGAGCCGCGCAAGCGTGTCTCCTTTATCAAGAAATTCTTTGGATTTGATGCCTTCTACATGGCGAAGGACGGAACCGTCACTCTTGTACAAGGCAACTACGACCAAGCAGAATATGACATCACCGAACATGAAAGTCTGAAAGCTTTGCGCGAGTATCTGGAGCAAAGCAAGAAGAAAAAGAGATAAAACAACAAACGGCCTCCGCAACGATTGCGAAGGCCGTTTGCTTTAGATATTTAGATAGCTTTACTGTTTTCTTATTAGAAAGCTTTATCCACCCAACGGATGACAGGCACGCCTTGTCCATCAAAGTCAATAGGCAGCCAAAGATGAAGGCTATTGGAGAGATGGCGCTCGTTCCATATATCAGCCATAAAGATAGGTTTGCCATTCATTTCATAGATGTATGTGCCCTGTGCACCAAACGTCTTGTTGGCTGGCATATCCCTGTAGCCCGTAGCTACGCCTACAAAAGGAGAAGGATGCTGTGTCCAAGGGCCCCAGATGCTGGGAGCGCTGAACATACGTGCCTCATTAGGCGCCCACCCCGTGCAACCGGAACAGATGAGCCAATAGGTGCCTTCATGCTGGAAGATGCAAGGTGCCTCATTCTGACCACCAGGAGCCACCATATTGTACTTGCCCGTAAAGTCCAGATAGTCGTCAGTCAGTTCGCTCACCAACAGCGTCAGGTTCTCCTGCGAGGAGGTGATGTGGTAGGCCTTTCCATCTTTATCCACATAGAGTGTCATGTCACGGCTCATTTGACCGCCTTGCATGTCACGCCATAGGTACATGCCTTTCTCCACTTCCTTGCGCCACTCATCACTCCACCAGTTCTTCCATTTGGAGGCATCGGTCTGCTGAGCTAACTTCTGAGCCTTCTTGTTCATGTCGAATGGCCATTTGTTGGCGTTCACACGTGTGCTGCGAACGAAACGGAACGGACCTGTAGGCGTATCGCTCACAGCGAATGCCACACGAGCGGCTTCATAGCCTCGTCCTTTCAGTTCAAGGTGGAAGAGCATCACAAACTTGTTCGTTTTTGCGTTGTAGAGCACCTTAGGGCGCTCCATGATGCAGCCACGCTCAATATCGTGCCCAGCTTCTTCACTTACCGCCAAGGCAATGCCTTCGTTCTTCCAAGTCTTCAAGTCTTTCGAGGAATAGACCCCTACGCCTGCTTCGGTGGTGAAACCTCGGTAGGGACGGTTCTCTCCATACCAATAGTAGGTGTCACCATACTGAATGATGTTGCCACCATGGGCATTGATGTGGTTGCCCTCGGTGTCCATCCAGAGCTGGCCATTCACATGTTCCTGTGCTTGTGTTTGTGCGGATGAAACCAGAGCGATGCAGCACAAGGCAAGGCTCTTCATCCATCGTGTTGTATTCATATTAAAGTTGTAATGAGGGGGTTAAATCTCAAAGTCGAGGCAACTGCGCTGCACCGTGTAGGGACGCACCTTTCCGTTTGCCACAGCCACATGTTCGGGATGCACGGCATACCCCTTGAGCGCCTCTTCCGATTCGAGGGTGCTGTCCAGCATCACGTCAGCATTGGACGAAGCCAACCTGCCGTCGATGTTCACTTTCACGTCGATGAGTCCAGGCACCTTGCCCACCAGTCCTTCAAGACCTTCCTTGATACCTTGTTTCACCTGTTGTTTCTCTCCCTCCGAGAGTTCTGGATTCAATGTCCAGAGGATAATGTGTTTGACCATAATGGATATAATTTTTATTCTTCTTTACATCGCTGGCAAAAGTACAAAAACTTCTTGTATCTCCCTACCTATTTCCTGAAAAACTTTATGAATGTGCAGACTACATGGTTACCAAAAGACGAGAATTGGGAAGGTGGGGGAGTTGGAGCAGAATGAATTTAACATAGATTAACGCTGTTGGTTTTGAGTGGCAACAACTTTTGGCTACCTTTGTCCTATAACAAACAGCCAGAAACTGAAAAATAAATAACATCATGGAGCATACAAAATTTATCATTACCATTAACCGTGAATGTGGTTCCGGTGGTGGTGAGATTGCACGCAAGTTGGGCGATATACTCGACATCCCCGTTTATAGTAAACTGGCTCTGAAGAGTATCGAGAAGAAATATAACCTCACAGAGGTGGAATTGGAGCAAATCAAGGCAAGCAAACGGAGTTGGTGGGATGAATTCTGCCATTTCTACAGACAATTCGGCTCAATGGTTGACACTGCGGATAGAATTGAACAGGAAGAAGAGATTACTTCACAAAAGGTGTATAATGCCGAATCTGCCATTCTGAAAGAGGCTGCCCAAGAAGAGTCATGCATCATGGTGGGACGTTCCAGTTTCCACATTTTCCGCAATGAACCTCATGTCATGAAAGTGCTCATCATTGCCAATAAAGAGGCTCGTGTGGAGCGCATCATGCAAAAGCAGCAACTGACGAAGGAAGAGGCTGAAGCTGTGGTGGATAAGATTGACAAGACACGCGAAATCTACACCAAGACATTTGCGGGATGTTCACGCTATGATGCCCGCAATTATGATCTGGTTCTCAACGTGACCCATATACCCACAGATCATGTAGCCCAATTCTTAGCTCATATCATCCAGAAAAGGTTTCATTTAGGATAAACACACATATTCATGAGATATGGAGTGATTGGAACAGGAGCCATTGGCGGCTACTACGGATCCAAGTTGATGCAGACGGGCAAGGAAGTGCATTTCCTTTTCCATAGCGATTATGATGATGTGAAGGAGCATGGATTGCAAGTGGATTCATGCGATGGAAACTTTCATTTTACTCATGTGAATGCCTATAGAAACACTACTGATATGCCCAAGTGTGATGTCGTGCTGGTGGCGCTGAAAACAGTGAACAACTACCTCTTGAAAGAGTTGTTGCCCCCACTGCTGAAAGAAGACACCCTTGTAGTGCTTCTCCAAAACGGAATAGGTGTTGAAGAAGACGTGCAGAAGATGTTCCCAACAACACAGCTGGCTGCTGGAATTGCCATCATCTGCTGCGCAAAGACTGAGCCTGGCAAGGTGAACCATCAACGTTATGGCGATATCAATATAGGCAACTATTCGTGCAAGCAGCAGGAAAAGGTGAATGCGATGATTGGCGACTTCCGTGAGGCTGGAGTGAATGCCAATGAAATGGAATATCATGAAGCACGCTGGAAAAAAGCGCTATTTAACATGACTTTCAACGGCATGACAGTAGCGCTTAACACTCATACGAACGCACTCCTGAAAAATCCAAGCACCAAGCAACTGATCAAGGACCAAATGATGGAAGTAATAGAAGCGGCACATGCCTGTGGCGTAGATATTGATGAAGCTTATGCTGACAATATCATCTACAACACATTGCACATGGCGCCTTACTCAACCAGCATGAAACTCGACTATGACTTCAAGAGGCCTATGGAGATTTACTATCTCTACACCAAACCCATCGAGATTGCAAGAAAAGCTGGATACTCGATGAAGAAGCTGGAGATGCTGGAAGCTATATTGAAGTTTTTGGAGGAAACACACAAATGATAACGACTCTCATCTTTGACCTCGATGGTACGCTCATGAACACACTTGATGATTTACACGACAGCGTATCGTATGCCCTGAAAGAAGCAGGACTGAAACCTAACGATAAGCAGGATACACGACGTTTTCTTGGCAACGGCATCAGAAACCTGATCAACAAAAGTGTAATGTATTCCAATCCTGACGCTGACGAAGCGCTGAAGGAACGTGTGTTTGCAACTTTCCGTGCCTACTACGTAGCACACTCCATGGACAAGACCGCACCCTATAAAGGCATTAATGAAGTGCTGGAGAAATGCAAGAATAAAGGATTTTTCACTGCTATTGTGAGCAACAAGCTCGACCCTGCTGTGAAAGACCTGCACAAGGCATTCTTTGGCGACACCATTGATGTGGCAATTGGAGAGAAACCAGCGATTAAGCGAAAGCCTGCACCCGACATGGTAAACGAAGCTATCCAGCAACTTTCACTGCTGCATGGCACAGAGATACATAAATCTGAGTGTATTTACATTGGAGACAGCGAAGTGGACCTTCAGACGGCTAAAAACTCAGCTATTCCCTGCATTGCTGTCAGCTGGGGATTCCGTGATAAAGATTATCTAATAGAACAAGGAGCTGAAACCATCATAGACAAGCCTGATGAACTCTTTGAACACCTGTAAAGAGCTCATTTTATTTACTCTTCTATCAATACTTTGACAGTTACACTTCCTGCGCTAATCACATCACCATCCTTTAGCGCTGTCCCTTCATTGGTGAGATTATTGCCATTCAATAATGTGCCAGTCTCAGGCATGCGCCAATCATAAATGGGATGTGCAGGACGGACATTCACACAACATCCCATACAAAAGGAACAAGCATGCTGAAGACGCGAACGGATACCTTTAGGACATTCCGTTCTCCATTGCCCATTATGCACTTTCCACCCCTCATCAGCAGAGCGTGTGAACTGGCACTGGAACAGGTCAATGGTGCTGTCCTCTAAAGCAATCACATTATATGCCTCATCAGAAAGTTTTCCTAATGTGATAATGGTACGTGCCCTTGAAAGATTGGCTTCCAAGTTGATGTGCTTTCCATCTATTTCCAAATAGGTTTTCATGTGCTTATGTTCTTTTCTATATTATGGCGCACAAATGTAGAGAAAAAACTAAAAACGAACGAACAAATCTACTCTTTTATACTATCGTGCTCTGATTTGCAACGTTGACAGAAACGTTTCTAAGAAGATTCACTACACATTGGCGCTATTAGACAATCAACAGAAGTGAAGGTGGATCATGACTTGCTCACTAACTTGACGCACCTTAGAATTATAAAATAAAGCAGGCTTCACTTTGTACTTCCCACAGCTTGCACTATCTTTGCAACAAAATACTAACTACAACTAATATGAAACAAACCTTTTTATTGTGTCTGGCAGCCATCACAGCTATGGCTTTGCAAGCAGCCGAGAAAGTAAAGATTACTGTGTCAAACCCCATTCATGGAGCTCGCATGGAAATGGTGGAGGTGGATATCACTACGTTGAAAAAGAAAACAGGCATACAAGATAATGGAATAGTAGTGATAGATGCAGACGGCAAGGAAATTCCTTCACAAATTACATATGACGGCAAACTTATCTTCCAAGCAGGAGTAGGCAGTAAAGGAAAGTCTGTGTACTATGCGCAGCAAGGCACACCGAAACAATATGAAACACGAGTTAAAGGACGACTCTTCATCGAACGTCAGGATGAATTTGGCTGGGAGAACGATTGCGTAGCTTACCGTGTATATGGACATGGTGGAGCTGTAGGATATGATCTCTTCAATAAAAGCACATCAGACTTGATGCTCGACTATTGGTATGCCTCTGAACAGAATCAAGAGATGCGCTCTGTGAGCAAGCAACTGCACGACAGAGGCTATCATGACTTGGCAGACCAAGTGTATAATGCGTTCTGCTATCATATTGATCACGGAAAAGGTATGGACTGCTATACAGTAGGTCCTACGCTGGGCGGCGGAGCTAATGCACTTCTCAATGAAGATGGTTCTCTATTCATGCCAAAGTGTTATAAAACATTCGAAATACTTGATCAAGGTCCTCTACGTTTCACTGTTCGATTCACCTATCCTGAACAGAACTTCAATAGGGAGAAAATCGTGGAGACACGCATCATCTCACTTGATGCAGGAAGCCACTTCAATCGTGTAGCAATCTCTTATAGAGGCCTTACTAAACCTTATAATATGGTTGCAGGCACCGTTGTGCACAAGAGCAATCCATCAGCTTACATCATTTCCAACGAGAATGGCTACTTAGGGTACGAAGACCTTGGTGATGCTTCTGTCTATAACGAAAAATACAGAAACGAACTATCAAAGCAGATGGGGAAAATATACATTGGACTTCTGTTTCCGGAAAAGTCCATTTCAATGTCTTACCAGCAACGAGAGAACGGCATTGCCGCAGGCCACATCTTAGCTTCCATGCTCTATAAGCCCAATACTACATATACTTATTATTTCGGTTCAGGATGGGATAAAAACCCTAATACAAACCTCAATTCTCTTACTGATTGGGAAGCATACTTGAACAAGGCAGCTCAGTGGGTGAGACAACCATTAAAGGTTAAATTATAAGAAGCAACACATCGTTGAAGCATTTTTAATAACACACAAAAAGATATTTAAAAGAAAAAACAATAAGAAAGGCCCCAGCACGTTTGGTACTGGAGCCTTTCTTTATTGTATATCCTCGTATGGTAGTCTTCACCAAGCGAAGTGCATAAGTTGATTACATCATGCCACCCATGCCTGGAGCACCGCCCATTGGCATTTCAGGCTTGTCCTCCTTAGCGTCGCAGATAACACATTCTGTAGTAAGGAACATGCCAGCGATAGAAGCTGCGTTCTCAAGGGCTACACGGCAAACCTTAGCTGGGTCAATAATACCAGACTCACGAAGGTTCTCATAAGTGTCCTTACGAGCATTGTAACCGAAGTCGCCCTTCTGGTTGCGAACTTTCTCTACCACTACAGAGCCTTCAAGACCTGCATTCTCCACAATCTGACGGAGAGGCTCTTCAATAGCACGCTTCACAATGTTGATACCAGTAGTCTCATCAGCGTTGTCACCTTCGAGGTTCTCAAGGCTTTCAATAGAACGGATAAGAGCTACGCCACCACCAGGAACGATACCTTCTTCGATAGCAGCACGAGTAGCACAGAGAGCGTCATCTACGCGGTCCTTCTTCTCCTTCATCTCTACCTCTGATGCAGCACCTACATAAAGCACAGCTACACCACCAGAAAGCTTAGCAAGACGCTCCTGCAACTTCTCCTTGTCGTAGTCAGAAGTAGTGTTCTTTATCTCGTTCTTAATCTGGTTTACACGGTCCTGAATGTTCTGCTTATCACCCTTACCACCTACGATAGTAGTGTTGTCCTTGGTGATAGTGACCTTCTCGGCAGAACCCAGCATTTCGATAGTAGCCTGCTCAAGCTTCAAGCCCTTCTCCTCTGAGATAACCACACCACCAGTCAGCACAGCGATATCCTCAAGCATAGCCTTGCGACGGTCGCCGAAGCCAGGAGCCTTCACAGCACAAATCTTCAGTTGAGCACGCAGACGGTTCACAACGAGTGTAGTCAGAGCCTCGCTCTCCACATCCTCAGCAATCACAAGGATAGGACGACCAGTCTGTGCAGCAGGATTCAGGATAGGCAAGAACTCCTGCAGGTTGCTAATCTTCTTGTCGTAGATGAGGATGAGTGGGTTCTCCATCTCACACTCCATCTTCTCTGTGTTCGTCACAAAGTATGGAGAGAGATAACCACGATCAAACTGCATACCTTCTACCACACCGATAGTAGTCTCACGACCCTTGGCCTCTTCGATAGTGATGACACCATCCTTAGAAACCTTCTTCATGGCATCAGCAATCAGCTTACCAATCTCCTGGTCATTGTTAGCTGATACAGTAGCTACCTGCTCAATCTTATCGTAATTGTCACCCACCTGCTCGCTCTGAGCCTTGATGTGCTCCACAACCTTAGCCACAGCCTTGTCAATACCACGCTTCAGGTCCATTGGGTTAGCACCAGCAGCCACATTCTTCAAACCTGTAGCCACAATGCTCTGTGCCAATACAGTAGCTGTTGTAGTACCGTCACCAGCATCATCACCAGTCTTAGATGCTACACTCTTCACCAGCTGAGCACCTGTGTTCTGGAATGCATCTGCCAATTCAATTTCTTTAGCTACAGACACACCATCCTTTGTGATGTGAGGTGCGCCAAACTTCTTTTCGATAATGACATTACGTCCCTTAGGACCAAGAGTCACCTTTACTGCATTTGCCAGCTCATCAACACCCTTCTTCAGCTGCTCACGAGCCTCAATATTGAATTTTAATTCTTTAGCCATAGTTGTTTTAATTTATAATTGATAATGTACAATGTATAATAAGCTACCGCCTTGCAAGCCGCATGATTATTATACATTACAAATTATACATTTTACATTATTTGAGAATTGCCAATACATCGCTCTGGCGCATCATCAGATACTTCACACCCTCATATTCGAGTTCAGTGCCTGAATACTTGCCATAGAGAACCTGATCGCCAACCTTGACAATCATTTCCTCATCCTTAGTACCGTTACCACAAGCGACAACTTCACCCTGCAGAGGCTTTTCCTTTGCTGTATCAGGGATAATAATGCCACCGACTGTTTTTTCTTCAGCAGGTTTAGGGAGTACCAGCACCCTGTCTGCTAATGGTTGAATGTTCATAGTCTTTCTTGTTTTTTAATTGTTATTTATTAATGTATAGAATTTTTATTCCACCCAAATCTATTGACAAAGACGATGCCAACGCAAGAAAAAGACTGACAAGGGTGACAAAGTGGCATAATGGGTGACAAAATGAAGTTGAAGCCGTCTTGTAGTCCTCCGAATGCTTCATGGTTTCGCAACCTTCATGTCAGATCACCCGTTTTCCCAACTGCATGTATGGCACATCCATTTTATCATGACTGACGTATCCATTATATGATGAGTGCCGTATTCATTATACCATGACTTCCACATCCAAAATATTTTCAAAGTTTCAAAAAATGTTTTGAAAGTTTCAAAAATTTTTTTCAAACTTGCAAAATTATTTTTGAAACTTACAAAACATTTCGTTTATTCCAGTCGCATATAATTGTTATACCCACTCATCAATCAATGATTCTTCCAGTCATCATTATTTCATTCCCTCATTGACTACACTTAATGTGCTACACTCTCAATGTAAGTTTGACATAAGAGATTGCGGCACGGCCACAACAAAATCGAAAAAACTCACATCAAACCACGTTTGTATAAGAAAAATGCGCCCCAAAAACATGCCTGTTTGTTCCGCTTATCTTCTTCACCCCTCACACTCACAGCCACGTTGAGCCTACACCCATAAGACTCATGAAGTTTCCCCCACAACCCTCGTGAGCTTAACGGGCGTCGGCAAGAAGGTGCATATATGCAGCACCCTTCATCGTAATTACGGCACCGAGCGTGCTCTTTTACCTCTAAAAGTGACCTCGTTATGCCCTGCCTAAAATATGTGGAAGAATGACATACAAAACAAAGAAGCGAACCGAGCAATCTTGCGGATACTGCGCAGCTTTTAACTCTCATACCAGTCACGCAGATATTCCTTTTCAAAAATAATAATCATAAGTGCCGCTATGCTATTGCTTGCAGAGATACCTCAAATTAAACATATTCAAAAATTAACGAACACTTTTTCATATCTTTCAATACAATTTCTTTTCAAACAATTGTTGATGGGTAGCAGAAAAAGGGAGGCAGACCACCCACGGTTCGCCTTCCCTTTTTATTGTTTCAAAAATGCATTTCTATATTTCTAATAGGGATAGAAGTAAATGGATAGGAATATATATAATATAATAACAGGGCCTTCACGCTTATTTGGCATTTGGCGTTTAGCAAAAAAGAGCCACAGATGATGAATCTTTATTCTCTCAATCCATGTCCCAAGGCTTTTAGCTCGCTAAACGACATGCCTAAGTAAGGATTCTCAATCCCTAAAGATTTGTTGAGCCTCTTCTGTGTCTGGATTCTTGTTGCTGAGTCCACAGGCCTGTTCCAACGTTGCTTTGATGCATGGATGGCTGCCAAATAGTCGTCCCAACTCTTATTATTCATTACTAGTGATCTTTATTTAGAGGTGAATATCATTCGTGACAAAGTCACAATCTTTTTATTTCATTACCAATTTTTTTATGACGCATCTTCCACACATCATTATTATATATTATTGTTTCTTTTATTTAAGAACTAATTATATGATGATGTTAATATGCTGTTGATTCTGTTGAAAAGTATTTTAAGTGTGTTGTTTTTCAGTTATTTAGATTGTTGAGAAATACGTGTTTTGGTATTGAAAAATAATTGAAAAAAAATAATAACTTTTCTTTGTTCTTCGATGAAAGCGGATGGTATAAAGATGATGTAGAAAAGCAAGAAAAGTTATTAAAAGTTGTTAGTAAGTTATGAAATAGTTATTGACAGAGTTGTGAACAACGTGAGAATATGGCTAAAATTCTATAGTCTTTCTTCTCATTGATACTAATTGATCAGACTTCTTTTAACTATAGTGATTATTGCCTGATAGATCACTGTCTCAGCAGTTCCATGAAACGTTCTTTCATGGCTTTTTTCAATTCTTTATCATTCAAAATGAAACTGTTGACCACTTCTTCAAAAGCGTGTTCAGCCTTTACTCGCATTTGTGCTTTGCCTGCACGGATGCCAGATGAGAGTTCTGTCTTTGGGAGCAGCTGTCTATTGAAATTACCGTCACTCATTTTGTTGTTGATAATATTGTGAATAAAGGTTGTAATAACCCTGTTGATAATCCTGTTTATGATTGCAAATTTATTGATTCTGTTTTGTATTGCAATAGTTTGATACTTAAATTGATTTGGTTTCTTTTATTTTCAAAACTAAATGTGTAATTTTGCCCATGTTTATAAGAGTTGATAAGTTATGAATAGTGTGTTGACAACTGATGAAAAGTATATGCGTAGGTGCATTCAGTTGGCTAGGAATGGCGAAAAGAATGCACAACCGAATCCTATGGTAGGTGCTGTGATTGTTCATGACGGTAAAATTATTGGAGAAGGTTATCATGTTCGGTGTGGTGAGGGGCATGCTGAGGTAAATGCTTGTGCATCTGTGAAAAGAGAAGATGAGCATCTGTTGAAAGAAAGTACTATTTACGTTAGTTTGGAACCTTGTTCGCATTATGGAAAGACACCTCCTTGTGCAGACCTGTTGATAAGTAAAGGTTTTAAGCGTTGTGTGATAGGTTGTCAAGATCCGTTTGCTAAGGTTCAAGGACGTGGTATTCAGAAGTTAAGAGATGCTGGAATAGAAGTTGTCGTTGGGGTGTTGAAAAGTGAGTGCATATCATTAAACAAGCGCTTCATGACTTATCATGGCAAGAAGCGTCCTTACATCACCTTGAAGTGGGCTGAGTCTGCTGATGGATATATAGATGGCAAGATTTCAAACGCCTATACTCAGATGCTCTGCCATAAGCGCAGGGCAGAACATCAGGCTATTTTGGTAGGCAGAAAAACGTTTGAAATAGATAAGCCCAGTTTGACCACTCGTGAGTGGGTTGGCAATTCACCGAAGAGATATGTTGCCTCATCACAGTCATTAGCATTGCCTGAAGGTTTTCAGCTGATACAATCAACAAGTGTTGACAACATATTGAACCAGCTGTATGAAGACGGCATCCAGACACTTCTGGTTGAAGGAGGCGCACAACTGCTTCAGTCATTTATTGACAGCGGCGTATGGGATGAGTGTTATGTGGAGAAAGGGGCTATAGACATTCATGGAAAAGTGAAAGCTCCCAGGCTTAAAGAGGCATGCTTAGAGGCTGAGGATACATGTTTTGGACAAAAGGTAATGCGCTATTTGAAGCAACAGCCAGCGTGAGCACAGAGATATTCACACCTTGTGCCTTAGCCAATTCTTTTGCGCATGAAGAAAGTGTAGCTCCTGTAGTCGTCACATCATCTACCAGCAGCACATGTTTTCCTGCTATGAGTTCTGGATGCTTCAACTGAAAGATGCCTTCTACATTTTCTATACGTTGCCGAGCATTTAGTCTAGTTTGTGAGGAATTATTCCTGATTCGCTTCACTACATTCTTCATCACCGGAATATGGGTGACTTGCTGAATGCCACGTGCTATATAATGGCTTTGATTATATCCTCGTTTCATTTGCCGCCTCCAGTGAAGTGGCAGCGGAACAATTACATCAACATCATCAAAGAATCCATAATCCTTCAGTTCCTTGGCATAGAGAGAACTGAGATAGATAGCTAGTTTAGGATGAGCTTGATACTTGATTTGGTAGAGCAGTCTGCGTGTGCTTTCTCCGTCGTGATGGAACATTGACACAGCTCTCTTCACGGGAAAACGTGTCCAGAACTTCTTTTCGATAAGATTGTGCTCAACAGTATGAGATTGGGTGAGCGGCAGATGAACAACGCATGAGGTGCACAGAAAGTGTTCGTGTGCCGCCAACCTGTTTCCACACATCATGCATGTGCGTGGAAACACAATATCTAATGATTCACGGAAAATAGGCAAGATTGTTAAAGTAAAGTAACAGTTGTTGTTAGTAAGTAGGGGCGGAATCGTCCAGATCTCCAACCACTTTAAGAATGTCCTCCATCACAAATCCTCGTCCCAGGGCGAAGCGAATCAGCTTGCCTTTTATTTCATATTCACTCTTTCCTTTCACGGTGGGGCGCTTCTTTTGGATGATTTCCTTGAGTGTGTCAAGACAATCTTCTTCCTTCAGTTCTTCCAGTCCCATCTCTATATGCTTTTGTGCTATGTGCCGCATTCTCAGCTCTTGCTCAATCCGCACTCTGCCCCAATGGTTGTAGCGAAACTTGTCTCTCACAAAAGCTTTGGCATAACGTGCTTCATCAATGAACCGCTCCTTCACCAGCCGTTCAACAATTTTTTCAGCCACACCGTCAGCTATTTCCCAGCGTTTCATCTTGCGCCTTACATCCTCCTCACACTGTTCACCCATAGCGCATAAGGTAGAAAGCCTCAAGTATGCCTCTTGTTCTGTGTAGATATGTTTCCTTTTTTCCATATAGGTGCATCCCATTATTTTTGGGCAAAGATACTTAAAAAATGGTTAATGTTGTTCCATTTTTCCTTTTTTCTTCAAAAAAGCCAAGAATGTTTTTTGTTTGTTCTTTTCTTCGTTTTAATTTTGTTCCCAAATAACGGTCTGTACTAAATTATAAAGGATAATGAATAGAGTGAATAGAAAGCTATTACTGCTAATAGCATCATGTACTATGCTCTCATGTGAGCAATCAGAACTAACACAAGACACAGTAGCAATTATTCAGAAGGAAGCCAATTCGTTGCTTCAGGTACGTACACGAACATCAACAACTGCTGATGAGGTAACTGTCAGTTATCCGGTCAACGTGTATGTATTCAGTGGTGAAAAATGTGTTTCGCTGCAAACCATTGCTGATGAAACCCAAACCTTGAACATCTCCTTGACTGAGGGAAGCTATGATGTGTATGCCATCGGTGGTGCCACATCCGAGAATTACATCTTGCCCTCGGAAGCGAACGCTACTTCTGCTATGAGCATCACTCTGCGTGACGGAAAGAGCCATGCTGACTTGATGGCGGCCAAGAGCCATGTGGTGCTGGTGGACGGAGGAACCAATGTGCTGACCCTCTCGATGGAAAGAAAGGTGATGCGCTTGCAGAGTGTAGTTTTGCAGAGCATACCTTCTGCAGCTACAGCGGTATCTGTCACTTTGTCGCCATTATGGAAGAACTTGGAGGGAGTTTCTTACAAGGATGAATCAGGCACAGAAACGATTGCCTTGACGAAGCAGGAAGACGGGCGCACATGGAGTTTCTCTGGCTCACACTATCTGTTGCCTCCTTCTGCCAATTCTGCCACCATTACGGTCAACATCATCAAGCCTACAGGCACTACAAGCTACACTTACAACACTTCAGAACCATTTGTGGCAGGCGATGTCATCAATATCGAGGGCAAATACACTGAGGCTATCGGAGTGACCCTGACGGGTACGATAACAGGTGCAAAATGGAACAAGGAGAAGACTATTTCGTTTGATTTCAACAAGCAGGGCACCCAGCCATCGGGAGATAATGCTGAAAAGAATACGCCTTCCACTCCTACGGACTACGTATCGGTAGATAACATTCCAGAGGCAGGAAGTACTTATCAAGGCTGTTACGTGCTCTCTGTGAGCGAAAATGAAGGCATTTCAGAGGTGCTGTTGCTATCTTCAAAGCAAAAGGTGATGGGATTTTCAGATGGAGTTGATGCAGCAACAGCCTTGAGCGCTATTGAAGACGCTATGCCAGCCTGTTCTGTGAGTGGTATAGAAGGTTGGAGATTGATGACTAAAGATGAAGCACAAATCATGAATGTTGTGCCTGCTGGTTCCATTAATGAAAGGAGTTCAAATAATAGATATCTCTTTATTGATGGAGATATTATTAAGGCCACATATATGAAAGGAAACTTTTCTCCTGCAACCAAACTTAATAGCACCGACATTCTTCGTCCTGTCGCTATCGTGAAGATGAAGAAGAAGTAACGTTTGTATGCTTGCAAGCGTTACCTCAAAATAGGCTCTTCCTGCACCGCTTTGGCGGTGTGACTCACACCGAGGGTGCCGGTCTGACTCAGACCGAGGGTGGTGGTGTGACTCACACCGTTTTCGAGGTGCTGAAAGGGGCATAAAAGAAGCAGGGACTGCATCCATGTAGATGTAGCCCCTGCTTTGCTTTTGATGCTTGCCGTTTTTATTCGGCGATGATGATGATGCGACGGTAACTTACCAGAGCGTAAGGACTGTCGTCGTGAACTTCGCAGATGATATGGAACGTCTGTCCTGCCGCATCCGAAGGGATAGACACAGTTATTTTGTTTTCTTCGGTATTGCTGAAGATTAGTTGTCCCTTTCCTATTTCGGGTTGTTGCCACCAATGGAAATGAAGGTTATCGCCATCAGAATCGGTGGAGGAAGAGGCATCCAACCGGATGGTTTTGCCTGCTTTTGCACTGAGACGAATGGGTTGCCGTCCTTTGCTGCGATTGATGACTACCTTCGGGTTCCGCCCTCCTTTTCCTTCATCTGCCCACTGCATGCGGGCCACGAAGTCATTAAGTTCATCTGGATAGAAACGCTTCTTATACTTGATGCTGATGCTGCGTACGGGTTCTTCCCAACTGGTCCAGGCCGTTGTGAGCGAATCAGGGCAAAGTCCACGCACATGATAGCCAGCCCATCCTGCTTGTTGCGGGTCTTCGGGGTCGTTCAGTCCATGGGGCATGACATAAAGGAAACTGGGTGTGTCTCCTTCCACGCCCCACTTATAGGTGGGGTATTCATGGCCCAATGCTCCCTTTCCTTGTATGTAGTTCGTATGCTTTGTCCAGTTCTGTTTGCCCAGTTCACACTGTTCCTGCCAAGTGCCTTCGTCCCAGATGAATGGCAACTCGTCCTCAAATTCGCTGCGGAGCCACTGGTGGGAGCTGTAGGCGCGGTTCATGCGCATGCTGTACTGCATGTCTTGATCGGTGATAGTGTAGATGCGGAACTTGCTTACAAAGCGTTTCAGTTCCTCTGCGGTGCGGGTTTGCTTGACTCTCCAGATGGCTTGCGAGAGGGTGTTGGCCCCACCCCATGCTGCCACATAGATGGGACGTGGGTCGTCTTCATCTGCCAAGCGGATGAGCAGTTCGCTGCCTGGGGAGTCATTGCCTTCTCCAATGGCTTTGATGCCGCCTCGCTGACTGCCCATCACAGCACGGCTCTTCACATAGTCTGCGCTGGGCCAATAACCGATATACTGGCTTCCGTTCTCTTTTTCCAGCGGAAGGAACAGAGTTTGGCTTGAGCGTTTCATCAAGTTGGGCACATCCTTGCGGTAGGCTTCAATCACGCGGAAAAGGTATGCAGCCCACTCTTTGGGATAGGGGTCGCAGTTCCACCCGATAGACGTGATGAGTGCCTCTATCTCAAACATATCAGCGTATGCCATGAGGCGCACCATCGACTCCATATCGTCGGGCTCCACATCGGCTGGAGCAATGTCAGTGCACACCACAAGGCGTGGTTTCAGTTCTTTCGTTTTGGCCATGCTTGTGGTGGATGATATGAACATCATCAGCAATGCCAGCATGGTGACGGCTATTTGCTTCATGTGAGTGGTGTCTTTTTTATCGTGTGAGCAGTTTCTCAAGGGCTTGGCGACGCTCTTCCCAAGTGTTGTAATCGTCGGCACGCAGCACTTTAACTATAGCGCCCTTGACAGGGGCTGTAGTGAGGATGAAGGACTTGGACTTGCCACGCTTCTGAGCGATGAGTTGGTCTGCTATGGCATCGGCACCACCTATCTTGAACCAGCTTTCAGCTGTGTCGTTCTTGCCAGGCTGAAGCTGGATGATGATGAGATTCTTTGCGTAATGGGCAGGCGTATAGGTAGCAGTACCGTTGTTGAGGTCGTATTTGACAGTTCCGTGAGGAATGTCTGCTCCCATCGCAGCGAAAGTGTATGCAGCGCTTGGATGCTGGCAGATGCTGGGCTTGAAGCCTATAGAAGGTGCAAGGTACATGTTCTGCGGGTCGGCTACAGGAGTGCCATCTACCAGGAAGTAATAGGTGAAGGTGTTCAGTATGTGCTGCTTGATTTCAACCTGCCAGATGCCGTCGCCGTCACGCTGCATGTCGAGGGGCTCAGCGAATGGTTCTGCCACCAGCGTTACTTTGCTGGCCTCTGGAGCCTTGAAGCGGAAGATGATGCCATCAGTCTTGTACTCGGGAGAAAGGATGGGTCGGGGGAAGAGACGGGCCATCACGCCTGCTGTGAACTGGGGTTCTTGGCCTGTGGCAGCAAGTGCTGGCTTGCCGTTCTTCATGGCTTCTTCAGCAGCTTGTGGACGGAAGAGCAGGCGCAGAGTCTTGTCG
>AUXO013077046.1_pt1 | contig 22271 bp, 41 predicted proteins | sample 768731 | NCBI WGS metagenome assembly AUXO01 (sample SAMN02715735, study PRJNA202380) | gut metagenome | biome: sheep rumen | host: Ovis aries | place: New Zealand: Palmerston North | reverse complement strand
GATAAAGGACAAGCTTAGATGGAGAACTTCTATAAGACATATGGAGATTTTATGAGTCCTTTTGCTAAGGATATGGAGCGGTATGGTGCGGCTATGAATAATGTACGCCAGACTGTAAACGATGCTTATGCTAGAGGTATAGACTTGTTTAGAAGTCCAGAAGGTCGAGCTATTGTTGCACAATTGAGTCATTCTATAGATCCAGGTTGGTATAATAGAGCAAGAGCCAATGCTAAAATGGGATATGCATATCTGGATGCATTACAAGAAGCTAAGAAAAATGGTACATACGATCCTATTTACGAGAATTGGATGCTGAATCAAAAAGGCGGTCCTGGATCGTTTAAAGACTTCTCTACTGCTCAAAAGGGTATGTGGACAGTACCAGGACCTTCTAAGTATCAAGATCCTAATGCACTCGTTAGTCCATTGTTCGAGAATATGAAAGATGACTATATTGATACAATAGACGGATATGATTACAGTGGTGTAAGCAGAGACCGCAGAGCGCTGGTACTGCAAGCAAACATTGGTGCTCTTCTTAAAACACCAAACGGAAGATATCTGTACGAACTATCAAAAGCAAAAGCCGAACAAAAACTTGGACGTACTCCAACAGAAACAGAGGCTCTTAGTCAATACGAAGACGATTTGTTGGATGCTTCGGATAGATTCGAATATCGTACTAGAACAGAGAACAAAGACTGGGCTAGACAGAGAGAGTATCAGCTTCGTATGAAGGAAGATACTCATAAGACAAATGAGAACATAAGAGAGTATAAAGAAGAATCTAAGTTTGATATAGACAACGGTGTTTCAACAAAAACCGGAGGTAAATCAAAAGAACCAAATATATATCAAAGGGTGGATGCAAACAATGGAAATCTATCCGTATTTGTTCCATCAGATGATATTAAAGAGAGAGTTACTCCTGTGGATTCCTCTATACGAAGGAATGTATACAAGGACAAAGAATCCGATGACATGATAGCATATTCTGTTCCAAACGATTTAATACCAAGAGTATTGTTTAAGCGAGAAGGAGACAAACTCGTCCCAATGGATATTACAGAGACGCAAGCTATACAAAAGCATTGGTTTAAGGATGACACGTTAGAGGATACAGGATCTGCAAACTTTATATCCAACGGAGGTATGTTCTCGCAAAAAGATAAGAATGGAAACACGCATTACTATATAACCGGATATGTATCATACGGAGCTAAGAAACGTGGCAACAGTGGTACTGCGGATTGTGTAATGGAAGTAAGTAGACCGGCTAATTAAAAAAATAAATTATAATGAGGTAGTATAATATGTCGCCGTATATACAAAGACCTGGCGATTATAAATTACCTAGCCTTATTGATTATGTTGAAACCGAAAGAGAACGGGTTAGAAATGCTGCACCTGAACGCTATAGAGAATATATAGACGAAGGTGCAGCTATTCAACGTTAGCGTAGTGCTAGGGAGCGCGAAGAGAAGCGTAGAAAAAGGGAGGAAGAAGACGAAAGACGTCGTAAAGAAGAAGCCGAAAGAGCTAAACGTAAAGCAGAAGAAGAATAGGCCGAAGCTGAACGTAAACAACAAGAGAAAAAAGAGTTATACGAACGTCAAAAAGCAGAAGAGCAAGGAGATAAAGAATTTGCAGATTGGCTCAAACAAAAGACAGAATGGATGGGTCCTATGCAATTCTTAGCTACTCGTGGGTTTAGATCTAGAGACAACCTTATTAGAAAAATATGGGATGCTAGTAATGAACTCGGTAGTCTTACTGACAAACAGCTTAGTACCTACATAGAATCTAAAGGAGGAGATATCAGCCTCAATGATATACGAATCAATGGAGCTAAGGCGCATCAAAGAGTCGTTGGTATAGAAAATCAAATAGCTCAACTTGAAGCAGAACAAAAACAGTTTGCTGAAGAAAGCGGATTGCTCGATCAAAACTGGGTTGTTGCTAACAAAGACACAGATGAATATCAGCAGAAGTTAAATAAATACAACACGTATCTATCGCAGATACAAGACCTGTATCAGCAACTAAATGAGCCGTTCGATGAGAATCTTCCTAATATCGCTTTAAAAGACATAGACGAGGCGTATAAGGCTGATTTTGTTTAGCATAACCAGAATCAGTTTAAAACCTTTGGAGAATCCTTTATGGACAATCTGAGGGGATTAGGATAGACTGTGTTTGCTCCAGACCTAAAGGCGCAGATTGCTAAAGATAGAACTAAAGAACTTGCTGCTCGTTATAACGATGAGCTTGAACGTACAAAGTATACAGGCTTTGGTGGCGTTAAGACTAATAATACACAGTATGGAGATACTGGGTACGATATAGAACGAACGCAGAATAATATACGCAAATGGTAGGCAGAAAAGGAAGAAGCGGCTAGATCTGTTGAGACGGCTATGCAGATTCAAGAGAACTTGAATGACTTCTTCAATGTTGCGGAATCGTATAAGAAGGGAGAACAGGCTTACTAGAATGCTAGTCTGTTTAATTCTGGTTATTGGCACTATATATTTCCAGGTACAGTAGGTTCGTCATTTTCTTCTGTAAATCAAGCTGTTGCAACAGGATTATAGATCGGTGGTGTTGCGGCTACTATCGCTACTGGAAACCCAATGTTCATGAATACTGCTACATTAGCATCTGCTCCTAGTAGGATAGAAGCGGGTAAAGATGAAAATAAGGTGGAAAGCTTTGAGAAACGCATAGAGAGATTGTTCTCTAGTTTCCAGCAAATGGACGATAAGAAGCAGGAACGTATACTTGAACAGCTGTTAAACGCTGCTACACAACGTGGTGTACAGAATGGTCAAGATATAGAATGGCTAAGGAAGCAATTTGATACTAGTACAGAAGAAGGCATTAAGAATCTTCTTAAACAGAATATAATATTTAGCAATATAGATTCTAGGTTCAATGTAACTGATCCGGAATACAAGAAAGCTCTTATACATTCTACAGCAGGTGTTCGTGCTTTGTATGAGTCAGACAATATGCGTACTATCTCATCATTGCCATTCGAACTTGCATTTGAGATATATGGCGGTCCTTTAGATAAGATGATAAACAAGTCTATAGGATTTGTCTTTAAGCCACTAGAACGTGGCGCTTCTAGAATAGTCAAGGAAGGTGCTGAACAGGCCGGAGAACGGACTGCTAGAGCTGCTACAGAAGACGCTGCTACATCCGTAGGACAATACGCAAATGGGTTCCGTAGAAAGTCTAAGACTACTGCGGAAGCTTTTAGAACTGGGTTTGACAAAGGATCTTCGACAGGTGCATCACTAGGTTTTGGTTTTGCTGGATCTGTAGGTATTGGTACTATGGCCGGTACAGCAAATGCAGCTATTCATCTTGCTAAAGAAGCTCTTCCTGCACAAACAAAAGCAATGGTAGAAGGCTTTGAGCATGTTGTAGCTAACAAATATATGAAGGTATATGATAAGCTGCTCAAAGACAAAGAATGGCTACCACTCGCTTCTAAATACGGATATTATGCTACCAAACAGATACTCGGTCGTTCCATGGAGGAAGGTGCTGAGGAAGCTGTTCAGTACATGAACTCTAAGTAGGATTTTGCAAGTAAATACGGATTCGGAGGCATGAGCTTTGGAGACCTTATCATAAACGATATAGTGCAAGGTAAAGAAGTGCTCAAAGCTTATGGATCTCTGTTTGGTCTTACTGATTCTAAGTACAAGGACGACGCTGAATTCTGGCAGAATGTAAAAGGTGGTTTTGCTCTTGGTGGCGGTATGACAGCTGTTACTAACATCACAGGTGCTACTAAAGATTATATCCGTCAGCTAGACGGAGATAAGTTCGTAGTAGCTAACTTTGCAATGATGCGCGAAGCAGACAAGATAAACCGTGCTGCTAGTGTTTAGTATGCAAAGGCTGCTATGAATGACAACGTAGAAGGTGTTAGGAATGCGATCAAGACCAGAATGGCCCATGATCGTATGCGCGAAAATCCAGAGTATACTCAAGACGAATACGATGCACAGTTAAGACAACTTGATTCTGTAGCAAAACGTACTAATGATCCTGTAACTAGAGCTAAGCTTGAGGCTAAAGGTATATCATATGGAACTGAGAAATATGCCAATGCTATAGCCGACCTTGCTTCACTAGACGAACAAAAGCAAGATGGAAAGAAAGCTATACGCGATAATACGAATAGTATGAATGGTATATACTATTCATAGGAGTTCAATAACGAAGCTCAGAGTCTTGCAGACGAAATAATGGACGCAAATGACGAAGACGTTCAGGAGTATGTCAGAAAAGCTGGAGAGTAGGCTGCTGCAGAATATCTTCGTTCAGAAAGAGAAGCCGGTCACGATACCTCCACTGAAGAATTTAAGACACAAGTTGCTAAGATTAGAAAGCAAGCAGAGGATGCCGAAAGAGAAAGATTGTAGGCTACTTCCGTAGAAACAGTTAGAAATATAACCAAAGCAGTAAACAAGCTGCATGCGCTTATAAAACTGAAGTCTAAGGTGAATACAATCAACGACTGGTATTCTCTTGCAAGAGAGAAGTTCGGTCTTAACGTAATGCGTCCAGATGCCAAGCTTATTACCAAGAGTATAGAGCGTCAAATAAAGGAGCAAAAAGCCGTATTAAAAGAAGCGTATGATAAGTTTAATGATAAATCTTCTGACGTAGAAACCGTAAAACAACTGAATAGAATACGCCACGCTGTTCGTAATAACAGTGAAGATATCGAACAGTTAGAAATAGCTAATGCTCTTATCACAGCCAATAACGAAGTTGTACAGAACTACCTCAATCAATTTGAAGAAGGTGTTGTTGTAAATAAAGAAGGTAAATACGAATATAATCCTGCTCAGAGAAAGCTTGTTGACGACCGTGCGCAGCGTTATATAAACGCCGTAATGGCTGGTAATAAGGAGGAGGCTGAGAAAATCTAGCAAGAGAAAGAAGAAGTTGCTTACGATGAATCTAAGGTGGCCAATAACCCGTATGCAAAACGTGTACAGGATATAATGGACACTAATGAGCGTAATGCCGCACTTGACTGGATGGTGCAAGACATTGCTGAAGGAGATGCTGTAGCTAAGGCTTACGAAGTATATCAAGAACAGCAGGAGAAAGAAAAAGCTGAGGCTAAAACTAAAGCAGAGAAGCCTGTTGAAGATCCATATGCAGGAGAAACTCCAGCTGCACCAACAAAACCGTCTTCTAAAAAGTCTACAAGCCTGAAGAAGAAGCTCGCTGAAAATCGTAGGAAGCATCAAGCTAAGATGGATAAAATAAAGAATTCCTACGAAAGAAGACGCGCTAAATTTAATAACTGGAAACGCAGTACTCTTAATGCTGTTCCTATTCCGGGATTCCATCAGATTGTAGCGATAGGAAATAAGTTGTTTACATACTACCTGCCGCTTGGATATTATAGTATTGCCACGTTTGTAGAAGATTTGCAGTACATTATGTCTGATGTAGATATAATGGATGTATTGGGTGATATAAAGAGAGCATATATAAACAAAGCTCTGTAGCTTGAGATGCAGAACTCTGAGTTAGCTCAGAATATGGATCCTGGAGAAGTAGTACTTGCATATACTCCAAAAGATGACGTAAACGATAAGAAGAAGTATATAGCTCCGCAGATAGTAGTTACACCTATCGTACAAGCGCTGAAGGATATATTTGTACGTATGCGCAATAACACAGTGCCACAGATATCTGGATATTATGATACTGTAGTAAAGCGCGGTGATGATGTTGATGTATATACTAATAAGGCAGCAATAGAAATACTTAGTAAGTAGGATAAGCAAGCATTAGATAACATACAATAGCATTTAAATAGTTTATCTGACACCGATCTGATTGCATATGTATCTCAATACTTATCAAAAGAAGCTGTTGACGAATATGCAAAATATCTATCAAATTCTGATATAAAGGGTGCAATAGCAAGGTCTATTCTTGAAGCTACACTTCCTGATAAGAGAAAAGCTGGTATTAAAGTAGGAAAGGTTATTAGAGACAATGTGATAAACATCCTGCTTGGAAACATGGATGCCGTTACTCCTATTGGTTTTACTAAAGAACAAGATGACGATTTTATTAAGTCTGTATTAGAAGTAAAGCGTAATATTGAGAGTAGAGGATATACTATTCTTGATACAATGCAGCCAATCTATGCTACTGATAGAGATGGCAATAAGATATCTAGCGAAGCCGATATCATACTTGTAAACGAGCAAGGAGATATACAGGTAATAGATGTCACATACGGATATGGTTCTATAAGAGCCCGTCTTGTTAGACCTAGAACAGAAAAAGTTACTCTCGATCCAATATATCAAAACGAAGATGCTATATTAACAAATATAGAGGACGTTGTTAATAATACAGCAAACGTAAACATGAAAGGTGCTTACGTATATTGTTTTGTGTATGATGATGAAGCTGGCTTGTTCTATGATGACGGCTTTGTTACATTACATGAGCCAAAACTGTCAGCAGAAGAGATTCAGAATAACGTATAGAGAGCCAAGACGATTATAGACGGTTTAAACCAACAGATAGACGATTATAATGCACTTGCTACAAAACAGAATCAGCCTACTAAAGAGCATATTGAAGTATATAGTTATCAAACAAAGAAAGAGTTTGATGATTATTTTGACTATCTTAGTAGCTTACAAGAAACTCTTAAAGCCGACGTTCTTCGTCTGAATGAGATGGATCAATCTACTCATGAAGAGTAGGAATATGAGGTGATAGAATAGCCTGATGAAGATACGCAAGACGAGTTTATAATTAATTTCTCTGCTGCTCAACTGCGTGATGATCTGGTTTAGAAAGTAAAAGCGCTTGATGATGCTGTAAAGAGTTTCCCAATTGGTAGGATTGTAACTCCTTAGGATCGTCAGAATATGATACAGATTTATAAGGCTTTATTTGATGCTCAAATTGCATTAAATGAGTTCTTACATCATCCTGACGCTACTATTGAGAATGTTTAGAATGAATGCGAAGTTATAGCTGCTACATTAGAATAGATCCATATAAACCGTGCATTCTTAGGCAGAGATGCTATATTTGTCCAAAGATGGTGGCTTACTCAATTCCTTAATGAAGATGGTACACATAGCGTAAGCGATTATATAAATCAAGTCGCTGCATGGACAAATACTTTAAGAGGGTATGTAGATACTCAGGACAATATGTTTGATGAGCATCCGTCTCTTGCACAATGGTATAGTTCTGTAATAAATACATACTTTAAGAAGCTTGTTGATCAGGCAGATAAGATGATTCAGCCTGCAAATAGGTAGATGTTTGATTCTGTAATTCAAAGAGCAAGAGAGCTTATTTCCAACTTTAATCTTGGTTGGGGCGTAGAGCCAGATGAAGTATATAATGAACCAGCTGCCAGCGAACTTGAATATATAGCCAGAATGCCATTACGTTGGGGAGACTTGTATGGAGTATCTAACAGCCATAGTCCTGCTATAGACTAGATGGCAAATAGTCAGCGTCCCTACTATTACTTCTCACAAAGACCAGACTTCTTGTAGAAAGCTCAATTCTCATTCGGTCTGAATAAGAACAATGAAGTGTAGGTAAAGGTTACTTACGGAGATGAGTTTGCATATTTTACGTTTACAAACAGCGATGCCGCATACGGAAATCGTCTTACTCCAGAAATAGCTGCACGTAATAAAGTTCTAAACAGAGGAAATCGTAAGTTCATAAACAAACTTAAAGCGATGATCGAATACAGGATGAAACATCCAGAGTATGAGATTGTTGTAGATGCGTTTATGAACAAAGGATCTATTAATTATTCTTAGGATCCAAATGCCGAGAATAATGTAATGGATGTTATATTCTCTGATCCTAATAACCGTATAGATCCATACAACGTAACTGTATCTGAGAAGGACTTTATTGGTGTTCTTAGTGTTATGTTCGATAGTAGTATGAATCCTATCGATTATAAAATTAAGACTGGTCCTAATTTGAAGTCCGACGCTGCTGAGAAGTTCGATAAAGAATTCAAGAAGCGTAAGTTAAAGAGCGCTTCTGGTATGATTGTATACTTCTTTGATTATGGAGACGGTAGACGCATAGGCATTCCGATGTCCGGTAAGCGTATTGGAAACGATGCAACAAAGCTCGTATCTCTGATTCAGAAACTTACAAACGGAACTGTATAGGAGAACGGGTTTGATATACTAAGCCTTCTTGAACAAAGATTATTTATACAGGCAGGAAAGCCGAATTATTCTAGCTCGTTTAATGTAAGAACAAATCTAATAGAAATAGTAGGTCCTAACAAGATTAAGATAGGAGGTACGGAGTATAACCTTGATACATAGAGAAACGATGTTATTAATATTGTTTCTAATATGCACAATGTTATCCCCGGATTCTTATTGAGCGACAGGCTTGTTAATACAGTGCCAGCAGTTGTTGATAGATTTAGAGCAGACGGCAGCTTACAGAGCGTAACTTTGCCGAACGGTCTTACTATAACCAGAGACGATGTTGTTAACAATAGCACGTGGCTTGGTCATTTCTTTAGGAATGGTATACTTGTTACTAGAGCTGAAGTAAAGAATGATCCTAAATATCCTGAGAAGCAATCAATAAAAGGATACAGATAGATTAACTTTGCTAACCCAAGACTTGTAAAGAAGTCAGATATAAATCCTCAACCAAATGCTGTACAATCTCAAGATAAAGCTGATAGTAATCGTAAACACTTGAAAGATCTGTTAGCTAGTCTTAAGATGACTGTTGGTTAGGAAGATCTTGTTATGAGATCTGAGGAAGAGCAGCGTCAGTTTGTAGACGAGATTAAAGACTTCTTTAGATATGTATTTGGCAATACTGACAATCTTGAGTTTGTACTCGGAGATACGTTAAATGACGCTCTTAGTATTCTAGGAAACGATGAGGTTATTGCTGGTGAATGTACATCGCAGCTTATACGTATATCTACATATGCTCCAAGAAGCGTAATGTACCATGAGGCGTTCCATAAGATAATAGAGCTTATACTTCCTGATGCTGAACGTAATGCGCTGTATGAGGCATATAGGTCACATAACGGATAGCGTTTATCAGAACGTGCCATAGCAGAGGCTTTGGCTGATATGTTTGTTGACTATATGGAGAACAAACGAGCTATCAAAGAAGCTAAATGGTATAATAAGATTCGCCCATTCTTCAAGAAGGTTGGATTGTTGGCTAGTCTTGTGAACAACCTAGGCTTCCGTCAAGCTAGAGCTTTGTTTATGATATATCGCGATACCAATAAAGGTCGTATAACAAAGCGTAATATTGAGGCTGAGATAGAGCAGAAGAAGCAAAGATTTGAAGAAATGTTCGGGGATCATCTGTATAGAACAGTAGAGAGTCGTGGTGAAGTAAAATATAAGCATGACTTCAAGCATCTTGCAGACTCGAATGAGGTTCACCAGATGTGTGAGTCGTTAGGATATCTTATTGGTGAGAAATTAAATCTCGGCAATATCTTTGGTATAACAGACACAAAGAAGATCGACGAAAGGTCTCTTAGTCTTATTGACGATAATACTAGACGAGAGCTTTGCCATCTTGACGAGCATGACAATCCGCTTCCATTAGAAGAAGGCCAAGAGCATAAGACATTGGCTTGGCGAGAAGTATTTGAGACAAAGAAAGAGCTTAGATATGACGAAAAAGGCAACCCTTATTATTACACGTATTACCCGAACTTTGCGGCACTTCATACTTTAGTTGGCGATTATCTGTCTTCTATCATAGGAGATTACAAAGGAAAATATGAAGTCTCTGAAGAAGATGATACTGAAGAAGAGCAGGTACAGCGTAAGAACATTGATAAATATGATAAGGCTTCTATCGAATTCAACAAACTGGATGGAACTACTGCGAAGGTAAAGATGTTCTTTGGAACAATTCCTTATCCTAATCCGGATGATTCTGGCAATATGTTTGGAACTAACGCATATATGCCTCTTGAAGAAGTATATAATATACTTGTTAATGATTATCATCATGTTAGGACAATAGACGAGTTAATGGCTGCTATTGGTAGAGATGCATCATATAATCCTGTATATGCTGTTGTACATAGCAAGCTTAAGAAGCTGTATGATCAGATGTACAGCGTAGACGAACAGGGTAATCAAGTTATAGACTATGATGCTGAGTCTACTATGATATAGATATTAATGACTATTAGGTCTCAGAAGCACGACTTTAGGATTGCAGAGACAACAACAGATAAAGCTGGAGTTAAGTCTACTGTTATAAAAAGGTCTTCTTCTGATAGAGATACTCGTGTGATATCTAGGCAGTGGCAGTAGGTTCTTGTATCTGGACAGGTTGGAGTATTCCAGCATGGTGCGACACAGGATGGTAAACTTGCGTTTAGACCAGATACGGATAAGAATGTCTTTGATAAACTTGCTAGATTCTTTGAGGCAATTATTGCTGATCTTGCAGAAATAGCGGATTAGTATCCTACTGATTCTGCTGTAGAATTACGTAAAGAGATAGTAAGACGTCTTAATCAAGTAGGTATACTTATCTCTGACAAAGCGCTTGAGCACATGCTTGTTAGTAAGTATCATGGAGCCGGTGCTGATTCTATATATCGATGGTTGAGCGCATCTACTACTGAGACGTCTATAACGCCGTTTATAAAGGCTCTGAAGCAGTTTGCTCCGAGTGGTATAATTAACGACGACTTTATAAAGAACAACGGTTTTGCTGAGCTGTCATTTGTTAAGAACCTCGCTAATGCCGAAGGTCTGTATCGCAGAATTACTACGTAGCAGATGGCATACGGTTTAAATGGTAAGAAGCTGTTCTCTATATCTCAGAATAGTACAATATCTAAGATAGCTGATGATCTTAGTATCGGTGATAGAAATAGTCAGTTTATACGTACACTGCTCAATTTTAAGTATAATCTCTATAACGACGGTCTTTCTAAACGAGGAAGCCTTATTGCTAAAGAGATTGCTAATGGCAGTCCTGTGGACTTAAGATTGTTTACGTTTATTGGTTCTAAGTCTGATAACAAAGGAGACAACGGTTCTTCTTATTTAGAGTAGGCTACTGTGGACGATTACATGGCAAAGCTTGCTATGCTTCAAGATGGCGCATTAATAATGCCTACGCTTGCTGATAAGAGCATGTACCAAGCTATGTATACGTTTGGTAAGGATGGACAGAAGATGGATCTTATTCCAGGTATGAAGTTCATTACTACTAAAGACGGCTTTGGAAACGATGTTGTTTCGGTAACAGACGCTCCTACAATAGCGTTTATGGGCAATTATGCATATCTTAGACCGAGCGATAAAGTATTGCGTCAGATGATAGAGTACGCTGTTACTGAGAAGAAAGCGATCGAACAGTGTATGCAGGATATCAAGACTCTTAAGGACGAGGAAAAGATAAAGAACTACCATAAAGGCGGTAACGACGCTGGAGTAGAGCCAAACGGCACTCGATTCTTAGTATTCACCGAGGTTGTTGTAATGGAGAATGGTAAGACTAAGACTATAAACCTCAACGATCCCAGTGAGTCTAGCGAGAAGATGTTACAACGTGCAAACGAAGTATTCTTCAACAAGCCTATAGAAGAGTAGATGACTATAATGGCTCAGACGTTGGCTATGTAGACTATGTACGAAGTACAGAAAGCTGAGGATCTAGGACTTGTTACCAGGACAAATAGATCCGTTCACAAGCCGGTAACTGGTGCAGATGGTAAGATTGCATAGCAAGAAGTTCTTAGAGATTCTGCTTCAAATAGATCTAGTATAATAAATCTTGAGTCTAACCAATTAAACGCTAGACAAATAGAAGCAGTAAAACGACAGCTTATCAATACCATGCCGAAGTCGTGGAAAGAACTCAATAAGCCTGAAACACTTGCATTATACAATGAGCGGGATCAGCTTGTTAGAAGTATGGCAATCGCTGCTATTCTGCAAGACGCTACTATAAGATCTATCATATCTTCTCAAGAAGTATTACGTTGCTTCTGTGGCCATCCTGGAATGTTTAAAGTAAAATATGATCGTGTTGGTCATAAAATACTTGATTCTACGTATGATTTGCAGAAACGTATCGGCGGTATGATATCTACTGGTGATGATAATGTACTTGATCTTCCAAATATGCACAAAACATACACCTGTGCAGAGATAAAGGATTACGAGATTGGAGTTCCAGAAGAGACCCTAAAGAAGATGCAAGACGCCTTCGAGACAGGTATGCTTTCTGATTTATACTTCAGGTATTCCAACGAAGACAGATCTGCCGCAAGTAATCTTGATGTAGCAATGCGTATTAAGAACGGAGAGCTTATACCTGAAAAGTTTGCAAATGACGAAGACAGATAGAAGTGGCAAGGTTTCGTATCTAATACTATACGTAGAGCTAAAGAGTATGCCGACGCGTATAAGCAGGAAATAAACGTTGCTGATGGTGCTGCTTATATTACTGCAGATATGTGTAGAGATATGCTTCGTATGAACGGACGACTTGATGGTAAAGCTATGCGTGCATTACAGATACTTACAGATGAATCTACTCAGTATTCCTGGATGCAGAGCGCTCAAGCCTATAAAGATATCTACGATGCTATCAATATAACTCCTACTAAGTATACAGCATACGGCTTTAGAGAGCACACTTGTAATAATAACAGATGCTCAGATGTAGCTGTTCCATACTACAATAAATTTGCGTTGTTCCCAATATTCCCATGTATTGCTACTGGAAATATGTACACATTGTATAAGAAGATGCAAGATGAAGGTGTAGATATGGCTCTTATGGATTCTGCAGTTAAAGTAGGTTCTCAGGGTGCTGTAAAGTATGACGGAACTAGCATCGATAAGCCTTTCAATACGTACACGCAAGAGTTCGCGTTTATTAGAAAGCAGCTAAACACAGATCCAGAAGAGGGTTCTACAAGCGCTGTAGGTAGTCAGGTTCTTAAAGTAGGATTACAAAATCTTATCCTCAACAAAGTATATCAGGACTTCTAGACAGGCAAAGATATTGTAGGTCAGAAGATTTATGATAATATCATGAACGCTATAAAAGATCTTGCCGAAATAGGCGTAAAGACTATTACCGACAAGTTCATGAAGGATGGTGTTTGTGATCAGAAGAAGCTTAGTGAGTATCTCAATGAGCAGCTTAATGCTAGAAATGCAAGTAATATTACTATTGAGGGAATATAGACTCATAAAGAGAATGGTGTAGACGTACTTAACATGCCTCTGGCTGCTACAGCCGACGCTAACTGGATAGAAAGCATTATTATCTCTTTGATGAAGAAGGAGATTATTGACATTAATGCTCCAGGTAGCTCATTTATCCAGAGGTCTGTATTCGCTATAGAAGGTGGCGGTAATCCGTATTTATCTATAAACGACGGTAAGAAGCTTAAGATGATCAATGAAAATGGTAGTATGGATTGTATTTTGTCTATGGACTACTTTACAGACATACTGTTTGCCAATCATATGATAGGTAAGTCGTTTGAAGAGCAGCGTAATTGGCTCATTGAACATAAGATTATCGGAAATACTGCTGACGTAAAAGCAAATACCATAGGATATCGTGTTCCTACGCAGGCACAGTCTTCTATACATTCACTTCGTTGTGTAGATGTTTTACCCGCATGTAAAAATACAATCATACTTCCGGAGGAGTTTACTAAGATTACTGGTGCAGACTTCGATATCGATCACCTTTATTTATGGTCCTATAACTATTTCTTTGACGATAATGGAGATGTGTCTGTTATAGACAAGAGTAATTCAGAAGAAAATAAGAAAAAACGTGTATAGAACGAACTTCTTACTAATATGCTTACTCTTATCAACTCTGTTGAGAATTCTTTGCATTTCTTGTATAAGACTGTCGATACTGATACAAGCCTTCTTACAAATGTAGCAGATCAGCTTACTGGTGTAGCATCGTTGAAACATCACGCATTTAACTTTGGTACTCTGCATGAGCAGATTGACAGAAAGAATGACTATATCACAGGTAAGCTTGGTATCGGTCCGTATGCTTTGAATGTTACTAACCAGGAGCTTACACGACTTAATCATGTTAGATTCGCGGAGACTATTGTAACGAAGAATACTAGAATATCTAGACTTGACAATATTGTTGACATAGATGATAATCCTATCGCAGCCTGGGAGTCTGGTTACATCAATGGACACGTTGATATTGTGAAGAATCCGTTTGTTACAGTACTCAATGTTAATCAGTTTACGTATAATCTGTCTAACCTGCTTACTCGTTGTGGATTCTCTGATACTACTTTGTGGTTCTTATGTCAACCTATTATCAAAAAGATGGCTGCTGCAAGTAATGGAGCTACTGGTCAGTATACTAGAGACGGATCTAAGGGTACGTATTCTATTAAAGAGACTGCTATAGCTAAGGCTTGTTCTGAGGTTACTGGTATAAATGAGACTACTCTTACCGAGGTGCTCAACAGAATTAAGAACCCGAAGACAAAAGAAGATAGGTACTACATTGCAAAATGTATAAATTATATAGAGAACAATGCCGAACTTCTTAAAGAAGTAGCTATTCATGCTGATAAGTTCCCGCAGCTTAAGACATTCCAGTATGTTAAAGATGGTATAACCATAGAAGTAAACATAGCTGATGTACAATTATAGGTGCTCAAAGCTTATACCGCTTTAGAGAAGTATCAAAGAGCATTAGGTAAGCTTGTACAGTATACTAAGATTGATACTAAGAACTATGGTAAGAGCCTTATTCAGACTAGAAGATATCTGAAGATCTATGAAGAGCTTGTAAAGCCTACAGATAGAGAAGCTAGCATATTCGATATGAACTCTATTGATAGACTTATCAAAAATACTTGGATAGAATACAAGACACAAAATGCTATCAGACTTCCGTTCTAGATACTTGGAGGTCAGGTGTTTAATGCGAACGAAGCATTTATCAAGAAAGTTCTTGACAGTGCTGATATTCTTAAGAGTTCTGAAGATATTACAGAGTAGATGGTTGATGAATTATCTAAGTCTATGATAACAGCCATAAAGTCTAAGTATATAATAGAATACGCTAAGAACTTTGAAGACGGTTTTGCTATAAAGAAAAAGACCGATGAAGATATAGCTAAGTTATTTACATCAGATAGAGCTCTTTCGAAGAGACTCAACAGACTGTTGGATCAGATTAGGAATAATTCTAAGTATGCAAGACTCGCAAATAACTATTTGTTACAGTCTATTTCTGCTGAATTCGATGAAGAGCCCATTGTAGTTGGAGACAAGTTTGTATCAAGACCTTCGTTCATATCATTATCTTCTAATGTTGGAGATAACAAGCATAATGCAGACATGTTCTCAGAAGCTTGGGAAGATCTTCTTAACGACGATGATCCGTTTGTACGTAACTTTGCTAATGATCTTATTATATACTCATTCTTAACTTCTGGTGAATACAATGGATGGACACACATGTTCAAGTATGTTCCGTATAATTGGAGAGTTGGAAAGACTAAAGGATTCGATCACAAGATAGAAACGTATGCGGACTTTATAAAGCGTATGCTTGCTGGAGGTTTGTCTGAAGTTATTGACTAGAATATCTTAGATGATATTGTTGCTAATAATTTCATGAACAACTCTGTTATTAGATCTTCTAGAATAGTAGATCAAGACGGAACTGTAAACTTTGCTACTAATCCTAAAGGTAATATAGCTATAGGTAAGTTTGAAGAGGATATTGCAGATGCTCCTACTTATATAACACTCAAGAAGCCTAATACTAGAGGAAAGAATCAAGATGACTATCGTATATACAGATTGATATCCTTCTATAATAATCATCCTGTGTATGGAGAAATAACCAAGCGTGGATATCATCACAAAGGATACGATATATATGAGTATGGTTGGGATTTCAAGTATATTGAGAATAAGTCAACCAATTCTGGTATTGTATATGAAGATGATATTAAATAGGCTATAAATAATCTTGAGCATAGTCCTGCAGCTACTCCTAATGATCTTGGACATCTTATTGGCATTCTTACTTCTGAAGTAAATACTGTCATTAGAGATAAAGATAAAGATGACGGTCAATAGCAGCAAAATGATCAACAAGACGATGCTCTTAATGGGTCTATGTCTTCAGAAGAGTTGTAGTTATCAGAAGAAGATCGCAAGTAGGCAGAAGAAATTAAAAATCAATGTACTAAAGGAGGTAAACAATGAATGCATATTGTCCAAATAAAAGTAATAAACATATAAAAGCCGAGTTTGATGAACTCGTGAAAGCTGTAGAAGCTGCCGGATATGACGATAGCATTGCTTATCTCATTTGGCATAAAACAGAAGGCGAAGGTCTGGGTAACCACCCAGGCCTAGCTGATTCTGATGCTTTTACAGAAATACTTGAGGCAGTTGGTGGTAATAGACAGGATGCTATTATATCGTTAGCCAATGAACTATTATCTGGCCGTAAACAATATGAAGTGCCAAGAATCACAGAAAAATCTATTGAGACGGAAGATGATCTTCTTGCCAGTTAGCCGTTGACAAAACCTCAAGCAGAAAGATAGAGGCTCAAGGAGAGGTCTATGAATTTATTAAAACGCTCCAAGCTAATAAACAGAAGAAACGGAGCGTTCTATATATAGTCTGGTACTACATATACAGGAAAGAACGATAGTAAGTAGTATGAATACTATGACAATACTATCGACTAGATGTATGCTAAGATATGCGACGTATTATAGAAAGAAGGTATAGACCCAGAAGAAGTACTCGATGGATATAATATTAAGACAAGAGAGCTCTACTTTAAACCAATTCGCAAAAAGCAGTATGAGTCTCCATAGATGATGTATAAAGACTTATCTCCGTCTGACGACTTACTTGCTGCAACTCCTACTGTACAGCAAATATAGCAGCAATACGATGAGATAGCTGACAAGATCAAGAACTTGTTTAGTGAGCTGTATAAGAGGTTTGATAGAATGCCCGATAAGTCTACTACTAGACGTAAGACACAGACTAAGATATTCCAAGCTATCACTGAGCTTAAGTAGAATCAGTCTGACATGGCTATAGAAATAGCACTGTAGACTGCCGCAGAACAACTTGGTGTAATAAATCAACAAACAGGTGCTCCTTAGTCTAATGACAACTTGTATGCATGGTTTATGAACCAGGAAGCTAAGACTATTCCTTATGAGAATATAACACCCCAGTAGATACAGGATATATACAAGTACCAGATAGGCTTCTACCGTTCTGTTCTTGCTACTATTCCTGATGGAGCATCTACTCTGTTAACTCCTACTACTAGACTCAATAGACAAGATGTTCTTAATCAGCTTGATGTAATAGAAAACTTCTGGAAGCACGCTGTAGAAATGATAGGTGAACGTGAGATAGATAACATGATAGACAGCTTCACAGGTCTTGCTATTCCTCAAGATTAGAAAGACAATATGAAGGTTGTGTATCGTGACTGGCTTCACAAGAACTGGTTCCATGGAGATATAACAGCGTTTACTAGATTGTTTACTAGCTATGGTCAATCTGCTAATCCTATTGTAAAAATAGCGTTCCACCTTACTCAATATGCTGAGACTAAGACACAAGAAGAGCTACTTGCTACTTCTACTCCACTATTAAGGAAGTTCCAGGCTGTAAATACAGCCGCAAGCTGGACTAAACCTGGTTGGTAGAGGATCTTCTAGGAAGTAAACAACAAAGGTATTCCTACTGGTAAATGGGTTCGTGATATAAACTATGGCCAATATGAGCAAGATTTGGACGAATTTACCAAATAGCTGAATGAAGATTTTGACACGCGATACGGTTATCATTATGTGTATGATGACTTAGGGATGCCTAAGAACAGTGTAACAGGAGAGTATGCAGAAGACGAAGAGTGGGTGAATGGTGTACAGCCTACATATATTGAATACTTACTTGCTCAATATCATTGGAAATGTGAGCACGCTAATCTTAGATATACTTTCGATTACTATCAAGAGCGTTTAAGTAGACCGTATGATGAACACGATTATCCAGAAGGACACGGTTTGTCGTTGAAGACGCTTCAACAGTATCAGAATGTACAAGATACTATTAACTACTATCTTGGATTATGTACTGGAGAAGATGGTGTTCCTCACCCAGAACTTCCAAAAGCAGATGGTGGTCTTACTGATGCTGAGCGTATGGAGCTCGATAAAGCAAAAGACGAACTTAAACGCATAAGCTCACCATTTGAAGACGATGGTACTCCTAAAGTAGATGAAGAGTATCAGATGGCTATGGAAATACAGACGTGGTAGAAATATGTGTCAAACATCCAAAAAGGTTTTGTATACGACCATCAAGGATTCATGGATGCGTTGAATGAAGCTGCAGCTAAGTCTCAAGCAGCCAACGATCCTTCTATACTTGCAAACTTCTATAAGTACAATTCAGAAGTTCAAATAGATCCGTACTTCTTAGAGTCTATATTTGGTGTTAGTGATAATATAAGCCCTGCTGATGTTATTATAAAGCAAATATGGCAGAAATGCTTAGAGAAGTTAGTACAAGTAAAGGACAATCTATATACTAGAGATATTGAGCCATTTAAGAACAATATTCAGTTCTGGACAAACTACAGACAGATTGTATAGGATGTGATGGACAATAAGCAATATGATCGTCTTGTAGATCCTACAGAAGATTTGAAAGACGTTGCTTACTACTATCGAGTACCGTATATTGATCCAAGTGGACAAATGTATGACTTATTCGGTAATGTTGCTACAAACGCTACACCACAGCAGGATATAATGACATGGTTTGACTATATGATCAAATACTATAAGGATATTGCAATGGCTAATAACGGCACTATACCTGGAGTAGAAGATCAATACGGTAATCCTATCATATTCTATGGCTCTGATATGCAAATAGCATAGCAAGTAAAAGATACGTTGTTCACATACGAAGCTACTTGGTGGGATAAAAAGGGTGTAATGCATACAGAACGCAGACCTTTACCGGCATTTACTGTACTTTTGCCTAAAGATAAGCGTTTCATAACACACGTTCCTACTGGAAGATTTGCCAAACCTCAACAAAGCATGTTCACAAACGATGCGTTTGATGAAAAGTCTGGCATATCAGAACAGCCTAAGAAAGTTTATTACGACAATTCTGCGGCATTTAGAAAAGTTACTAAAGACAAGAAAGTAAAGGAGCTGTACGATGCTTGTATACAGTGTATGCAGGAGATGTAGAAGGTTATGGGATTTAATAACAGAACCTTCAACTATAAACTTCCTATGTTAAACGCACATACGTCTGCGCTATTATCTAGAGGAAAACTTATGGACATATTAAGAAGTACGTTCCAGGTCCAGAATGACGATAGTGATATGCGTAACATAGATGACGCTATTAAGAAAGCAGATGGTACCATAGACTTTGATATTCCTCTAAGACTATTGCAAGATCTTAAAGATATGAGCAATCTTAGTACAGATGTTGTATAGAGTGTTATATTATACGCTCAAATGGCGTATAATTATCGTAATAAGAAGGCTATATAGGATACTATGTAGACTATACACGATAATCTTACTCCAAATGTAAGAGATAGAAAGGCCACTGATTACGATAGATTTAACAATACCAACATGGACCCTGCAATCGACGATGACGAGTCACTAAAATAGTACGAAGCTATGATGGACTCTAAATTATATGGTCTTGATACAGGAAAATCATCTAAAGCGCATAAAGAAGCATCTGCGAAAGAAATATTTGCAAGGAAATCTGGTAAATTTATTGTAAGAGTTGAGGCTGTTGCTACTCTTGGATTAAACTTACTATCTATGTTCGCTGGCGGATTTGATTCTATGTCGAAGATGTTAAGAGAATCTATAATGAATCGATATATGTCATTTGTAGATCTTATTAAGTCGTTTGGCTATGTAATGATGTAGCTTTCTAAAGTGATTGCTAACTGGGGCAATCCTCTTGCTAACTGTAAGATAGTAGCAATGATGCAGCTAAATAGTGTCAGTAAGGACTATACCAATATATTTGATAAGCTTAATCACAATAGATTCTTTAGAACAGCAAATAGACTTCTGATGGGAGGTTTCTCAATGTTTGACTACTTCTCAAATATGATTATGCTCCGCGCTCATTACAGAAACGTAAGGTTCTATGATGGTGATGTTATTCCAAAAGGATTCTATACTGCATATGAAATGCGTCAAGCGTTCAAGCAAGCAGGTAAATCGTGGAAAGAAGGATCTCTGGCTCATTCGTTGTGTAAGACTAGCTTATGGAATGCATATCAATTTGTAGATGGTAGAGCTGTTGTGCGTCCATATTTTGAACAGTACGTTACCGATAAAGTAAAGACAGACATTCGTTCTAAATCTTTACAACGTTCTGCGTTGTATAATGGTATGGCTCCTGATAATGACAGAGCTGCTTACTTGAAGACTGTTTGGGGTAAAGCTATATTTGCCATGCGTAACTGGTATCAGATGGTGCTTCAACGTAATCTTGTTGGTACAGATGATACTTCTGTTAGAAATGTTACAGATACTAAGAACGAGCGTATAAAATATGGCAAATCGTTCTTTAAGCCTGGTAAGAAAGTAGAGTCAATAACAGAAGAACAATCTGCTAACCGAATGGGTTGGAACTTTGAGACCAACGCTCCTCAAGAGGAAGTATGGAAGGCTTTCTTTAGAGCTGCTGTTAAAATCTTCAGAATAGGACGGGCTATGCTTCAAGTTAAACTCGGGAAGGTTAAAGATATTAAGCTATCAAACGTAGAAAAATATGCTATTCGCGGTATGCTTACACAAGCTTTGATGATACAATTGCTGTATCATGCATTTATACCTATAATGGAAGCTTCTCAGGAAGTTCCGATGCCCACCAATAGAGAAGATTCTGAGCTAACAGTAGATAATCTTATGGAAAATATAGCAGACCTTCCTGTATTGTGGATGGCAAACGCTACTATTAGATCTTATGAGTCAAACGTTGCAGAATTAAGTATAGTAGAGCCTAGAAATTTTATCAAGACACCTAGCGCATTGTTTGGAGCTTTTGATAAACAAATGGCATTGTACAATATGGTTCAAGAAGGTTTGGGTTTATCAACACACGAACTTGACGACGTTGTTACTTCTGGAAGCAAGTATAAATATTTTACTCGTGGTGAGAGATATTTATGGCAAGCTGTAGGTCCTGCTAACAGCCTTATGACGTCATTAACTCCGCAAGGTGTGAAATATAACACACAATGGTATATGAACATGTATGGTGATTCATTCAGACAAGATGGCTATGACTTTACTATCGGAAATAGCGCAAAACGACCAAAATTCGATCGACCAGAAAGACCAGAGAGACCAGAAAGACCTGAACGTCCCGAAAGGCCTGAAAGGCCTGAACGACCAGGTTTGTAAAAAATCCTATCTCTAATGCTTTCTAAGAGTAAAACAAACAAAAAGAGCGACATTCTCTATTTAGAGAGTGCCGCTCTTAATTTTTGCTTCCGTTATGTCGCTAGGTATATAATCCGCAATAGGCATATCATGTTTCCAATCAACGCCTATTACAGGATTACCAACAAGGAATTCAGAGAATTGCCTGTCAAATGGTCCCCAAAAATTCATCACATCTACCTTCTGACTTGCAGTAATGCTCTGAACTCCTTTATATAATTTACCAACTTCAGGTTTTATCCAGAACGAATACACAAGATATGGGTCTCCGTTTACATACTTTATATATGTACGTTTAAGCAGTGGAGATTTATCAAATCTTCTTGCACGTTCTATTGAAAATTCATTGCGTACTTTATCGTTATATGCAATGAAAAATTCATTAGCTGCTGTAGGTTTATCCGGATCAGATGTATAACAATCTATAAATCCGCAGCTATCGGTAAAATCTGTAGTCTTAAAATCGTTAGACAATAACGGTATTATTATTTTTTCGAATGTGCTCATAGGTTCAATGACTCTGAGCCGTCGCCTTCATAATACTCTCTACTATGATCCCACTTACCAGTAGTTTGGTGCCACCATATATCTCGTATTGCGTATTCTATAGTATCAGAATGAGAATATATTTGATCTTCTGTAAATTTAAATGTACGTATTTCATTGGAAC